>MDSY01110766.1_pt1 | contig 50925 bp, 44 predicted proteins | sample 811131 | NCBI WGS metagenome assembly MDSY01 (sample SAMN05326643, study PRJNA326480) | marine metagenome | isolation source: seawater | place: Atlantic Ocean: South West | collected 2010 | reverse complement strand
TCCCTCCACTAAAATTTAAAAAGCACCATTTTGGCGCCGCATTCAATATAACCTTGGTTCGTGGAGTCTTGGTTAACATTCTTATGTTCTTGCACTTTCAATGGGAGATTGCGGAGACGCTGGAATTCCCACTTTATATGTGGCCCCTGGTCTTGTTTATGATCCTTTTCAGTGTTGGAATTGCCTGGTTAAAGGACATACCGGACATCAAAGGAGACCGCAATCATGGAATAAAAACGTTAGCTGTTAATCGCGGTTCTCGGTGGGCTTTTCGCGGAGCTATTTCTTTGGTGTCCTTTTCTTATTTAACGCTCGTTCTCTGGGGCGGAGTTGGACTGCCTGGTTACAATACAGTATTCTTGTCTTCTTTTCATTTCGTTGTGTGGGGATTGTTTTTATTGGGCTCTTCAAAAGCGAACCCCTTCATCAAGAAGGATGTAAAAGTATTTTACCAATTCTATTGGGTCTTGTTTTTTGTTGAGTACCTTTTTTACCCACTGGGGCTTGTACTTTAGTCAGGTCTGGTTCTGTCACATTAAGTTGAGGAATTTAGTAAAACTATGAATTTTTCAATTCGAAGGGCATGGGGGTTTGAAGAGCATTGAAAGATTGCTATTAATCCCCAGCCGGAGCTTTTGCCGGTGAATGCTTTGCCATGGTTTTCCTTTGATAATCAACCCTTTTCCAAGGGTTACGAGAGACCCCTACATAGTATTTATCGATTGCCTTTGAATGGAGAATGTATAAATAGTGAATGTTCGTCATGCTCAACCTTTATAGCGGAGAACAGCGGGCCTAAGGGCCAAAAACAAAAAACTCCGCATTAATAAAATGCAGAGTTTTATTGCTCCTCCTCTTGGGCTCGAACCAAGGACCCTCTGATTAACAGTCAGATGCTCTAACCAACTGAGCTAAGGAGGAATTTTCCTTTACGGGGTGCAATAATACGAATAGACTCATATTACTACAAGCTGTAAAGGTATATTTGTACTAACCATAAAAAAAATAAAAGAATATGAGCTTACTTGTTGTCGGAACTGTTGCGTTTGATGGTCTAGAAACTCCGTTTGGAGTTCGTGAATCTATACTTGGAGGTTCTGCCACTTATATAGGCATGTCAGCTGGCTATTTTGTTGACCATGTAAATCTTGTTTCTGTCGTGGGGGGAGATTTCCCTGATGCGCATATTGATTTATTAAAAAGGAAAAACATTGATACAGAGGGCCTTCAAATCATAAAAGAAGGGAAAACATTTTTTTGGAAAGGGAAGTACCATGTGGATATGAACAGCAGAGATACTCTAGACACTCAATTAAATGTTCTAGAAAGCTTTGATCCGGTTATTCCAGACAATTACAAAGACTGTAAGTATTTAATGCTGGGCAATTTGGTCCCCGCTATACAATTGAGAGTTTTGGAACAATTAGAGAACAGACCTAAGCTCATTGTTATGGATACTATGAATTTATGGATGGATGCCACTTTGGATGATTTGAAAAAAATGATCAAATTGGTAGACGTTTTGACCATTAATGACGAAGAGGCGCGACAACTTGCTGAAGAAAACAATTTGGCAAAGGCTGCAGAGTTAATACAAACAATGGGGCCGAGTATATTGATTATTAAAAAAGGGGAGCATGGCGCATTATTATTTGGAAAAGAAGGAGAAATATTTTTTGCTCCAGCTCTTCCATTAAAGAATGTAATTGACCCTACTGGCGCAGGCGACACTTTTGCTGGAGGCTTTATGGGATATCTTTCGAAAACAGATGACATTTCATTTAATAATATGAAAAAAGCATTGATTTACGCATCAACAATGGCTTCTTTTTGTGTGGAGACTTTTGGCCCAGAAGGGCTAGAAAAACTCAAGAATGAGGACATAGAACTCCGAAGAAATGAGTTGACTAATCTTATAGATTTTAATTGAATTTCCTCAAATGCGTGCTGATAGTTTTTTCTGGTCAATTAGATTATTTAAAACTCGAAGTTTAGCGGCTGCAGGAATTAAATCGGGCAAGGTTTCAATTTCAGATATTGTAATTAAGCCAAGTAGAGTTTTAAAAATAGGAGAAATATTTAGAATAAGACATAAAGGTTATTATACTACTCATATGGTTATGGATTTTCCAAAATCTCGTGTAAAAATGACACTTGTTGAAAACTTTATGAAAACGACGACTCCCAGTGAAGAAATTGAGAAGAGAAAATTATTGAATTTGGCTCTAAAAATCAATAGTAACGGAAGGTCTGGGAGGCCAACAAAACGAGATAGAAGGGATTTAGATGGATGGTATTAGTTGTTCATTTTGTCGATTTTACGGCTAATTCTTAAGTATTTAATGTTTGATTAATATTTTAGCAATAGAGACTAAGATCTTTTGTGTTTTATTTGTGTAATGAACCCCTAAACAAATAATAAAAAAGGATTTATGAAACAAAAATCAACTCTAGTCAAACAACTTCTTTTTGGTGCATTTGTTAGCCTAGGCTTTACCGCCGCTGGCCAGACAACTGTAGCAAAAAACATCGATGAAATTGCGGATGTTAAAGCAATGGAAAAAATTGATTCGATGTATACAGAACTTGATGAAATAAAAATTATTTCATCATATGCGATAGATCGTAAAACACCTGTTGCGTACTCTACATTATCTGTTAAAACAATTAATGAGCAGCTGGGATCTCAAGAACTTCCGGAGGTATTAAAAATGACACCTGCCGTTTATGCCACAAAACAAGGTGGTGGTGTCGGTGATGCTCGAATTAATATTCGTGGATTTGATCAAACTAATATCGCTGTACTCATTAATGGTGTTCCTGTCAACGATATGGAGAGTGGTAAAGTTTATTGGTCAAATTGGGCAGGTCTTGGTGATGCGATTCAGACAATTCAGGTTCAAAGAGGACTTGGAGCTTCTCGATTAGCGATCAACTCTGTAGGTGGAACTATGAACTTAATCACGAAGTCTACAAATTCAAAAGAATCAACTTTTGCAGAATTTTCTGCTACCGACTACGGAAAATATAAGGCTCTGATCGGTTATAATTCAGGGAAATTGGCAAATAATTCTGCAATGTCTGTGGTGTTATCTTCAACGCAAGGAAACGGTTGGGCAAATGGCACTTATGTAAAGGCTTATTCTTACTTCTTTTCTTACGCTAAAGAGTTAAGTAAAAATCATCGTCTTGTATTTACCGCTCTTGGAGCTCCTCAGGAGCACGGGCAACGTGACCGAATGCTTAGTCGTGCAGAAGTAACACAGTTCGGAGGTAAGTATAACAAAGACCTTGGCTATATCACCAACGAAGACGGCGATATGGTTGAACTTAATCAGCGAAACAATTATTATCACAAGCCACAAGTAGCCTTGAACCACTATTGGAATATTGATAGTAAATCACAACTAAACACATCGGCATATTTTTCATTTGGACATGGTGGAGGCTCTGGCCCTCTTGGAGATTATGCTCCTGTATACGGTAATGGTGCTGGCGATATGAATGGTTACATAAACTGGGATGCTGCAGTCACTGATAATGAAGCTTCAGCTGATGGCGGATCTGCTACTATTTTAAGAAATTCAGTAAATAATCACACATGGTTTGGCGCTCTTTCTACATATTCACGAAAGATAAATGACAATCTTAATTTGATTGCAGGTATTGATGCTCGTACTTATACCGGAGAGCATTTCCGTGAGGTTAGAAATTTACTTGGTGGGCAACATTGGGAAGAAAAGTATAAATATGCTGTTGATTCTCGGCCCTCCCAAAATATGGGTATAAGTTCTAATGCTACATCTTATTGGAATGTATTTGCTGAAACTGCTCCTGAAAATCGTATCGCATACGATAACGATGGGCAAGTTGGTTATGGAGGAGCATTTGGACAATTTGAATATTCTAAAGACAAACTATCTGCTTTTCTTGCAGGAAGTGTATCAAGCACAACTTATACAAGGATTGATAGATACAACTATTTAGAGGTGCCCACTCAAACTTCAGAATCGATTACTCTTCCGGGGTATAATTTTAAGTTAGGGGCTAACTATAATGTGGATGAATTCAATAATATTTATGTTAACTACGGTCTTTATTCAAGAGCTCCATTTTTTGGATTTATGTTTCAGAATTATCAAAACATTCTCTCGGATAACATTGTAAATGAAGGTGTGCAGTCATTTGAAGTTGGTTATGGATATAAATCAAAAATTACTTCTTTAAATGTCAATGCGTATAGAACGATATGGTCAAATAAGACACTATTGTCAGGTCGCATACCGACAGCTGATGGAGGAACAACTAGAGCTCTTATCCAGGGGATTGGCGCCGTTCACCAAGGTGTAGAATTGGAGATGACCACAAAAGTTTCTAATGACATATCAATAGGGGCAATAGCTTCTGCAGGTGACTGGAGATGGTCAGGAGATGCAACTTATCAGTTGCAATCAGATATTGACCAATCAATCACCGAAGGTGCTGCGTATACAGATGGTCTGTATGTGGGAAATGCTCCGCAGACTCAATTGGGAGGAAGAGCTCGTTGGCAGTTTACCGATGTTCTTGATTTTGGAGCCACCTATATCTACAACGATAGATTATATGCTTCTTATGATCCTTCTGATTATGAAACTGAGGCAGATAAATCTCAGCCATATCAATTGCAATCATTTGGCCAACTAGACCTTCGGTTTGGCTGGAAGACTTCAGATAAAGGATACCTCCAAGTTCAATGTTTTAATGCTTTGGACTATCAAGGGTTCATTGAAGGAGTAAACAATTCTGATGGAACAGATATACGATATGGATTTACTAACTGGGGCCGAAACTTCAACATCAGTTATAAAATCAATTTCTAATTAGATCCTAATTATTTAGGAAAGGGGGGTTATATTTTAACCCCCCTTTTTTTATGATTCAAACGAAATAATCAAGGTGTTTTTCTCTATCGTTTGATCTTTTTTCACATGCACCTGTTTTACGACCCCATCGATGGGGGATTTTATAATATTTTCCATTTTCATAGCTTCTAGAATTATGACACTCTCTCCCTTTGCTATAGTGTCTCCTTCTGAGAATTTAACTTCTAATACGAGCCCTGGCATAGGAGCAAAAATTTGATCTACTTTAGCTTTGCTGCCATCATCCATACCTAGTTTTTCAAGCATTTCATCTAGGCCAGATTTTGAATTCACGTTATATTTAATACCATTGATCCACCATGAACTGTTTTTAGTTTTAGGATCATTTTTTATCAGAAAAGCACGCAGGTGTTGAGGCCCCTTCTGTATGCGATATTCAGTATCACTTAATTTTATAATATCTACTTTGACATCTGAATTAAACTCAATTGTCTTTTTTTGATTGACTAAATACTTCATTGTATTGCCGAAGTTAAGAAGGCATTGTACCTTCGTCGCACTTTTATTATGATTATACAAATTCTTCAATTTATTCTTGGCCTTTCCTTATTGGTGGTTCTTCATGAACTAGGCCATTTTATTCCTGCTATTGCCTTTAAAACTCGGGTCGAAAAGTTCTATCTCTTTTTTGATCCATGGTTTTCATTAGTTAAAACTAAAATAAGGGGAACAGAGGTCGGCATTGGCTGGCTTCCTCTTGGCGGATATGTAAAAATTTCGGGTATGGTTGACGAGTCAATGGATAAGGACCAAATGTCCAAACCCCCTGAACCTCATGAATTTCGCTCTAAACCCGCATGGCAGAGACTAATCATTCTCTTGGGTGGTGTCACCGTTAATTTTATTGTTGCTATAGTTATATACTCTGGAATGATGGCCTATTATGGAGATACGTATGTCTCTAATGAAAGCTTAAAAGATGGCATTTGGGTCAATGAATTGGGACGTGAATTGGGCTTGGAAACAGGTGATAGAATAATTGCTATCGATGGAAATAATCTGGATAGATTTTCAGATATAAGTATTGAAATGCTTCTAGGTTCAGGTTCAATGATGCAAATCTCTCGTGAAAATAAAATTATTACTTTACCGATAACTACGGATTTTGTTGCAAAAGCAATAGAGTCTAAAGCTCCGTGGATGACACCAAGAATCCCTTATTTTGTGAAAGATTTTGTAGAAGGATCGCCTGCAGAAAAAGCAGGTATACTTCCTGGAGATAAAATTATCTCTTTAAACGGACAGAGTATGCCATATTTTGATCAATATATAAGTGAAATTCCAAATTTTGCTGGGGAAGAAGTAACTATTGGAGTTCTAAGAGCGGACAGTAAACTATCTTATACTTTTAACATTGGAGATAATGGCCAGATGGGCGTTTATTATAAACGTAATTTATCAGAATTATTTCCCTTAACAACCGTTAAGTATAGTGGTTTTGGAGCGGTCAAAGAAGGATGGAATCAAGGAGTTACTAAATTGGGGTTTTATATACGTCAGGTAAAACTAATATTTCAACCTGAAACAGGAGCATATAAGGAAGCAGGAGGGTTCATTGCAATTCTTCAGCAATACCCAACGGAATGGGATTGGCATCACTTTTGGAGTTTCACGGCCTTTTTAAGCCTTGCCCTAGGGTTTTTGAATATTCTACCCATTCCTGCTCTTGATGGAGGGCATGTGGTCTTTGTCTTAATTGAAATGATAACGGGAAAAGTTCCGTCAACTAAAGTTATGGAGACCGCCCAGATGATCGGATTTTTTCTTCTTTTTGGATTATTCTTACTGGTAAACGGAAACGATGTATTTAAGCTTTTCCAGTAGTTTCAATTAACCTAGTCCTACATCAAGACACATCATCACAATAAAACCAGCTATAAAGCCTAATGCTGCAACATCAGTATATCTATCCCGTTGTGTTTCGGGAATCACTTCTTCTATAACTACATAAATCATCGCTCCTGCTGCAAATGCCAAAGCAAATGGTAGCATCGGCTGCATATAGAATACAGCAACTGCACCAAGGACCCCAGCTACCGGTTCAACAATTGCACTTAATTGGCCATACCAGAAACTTTTAAATCTTGAAACTCCTTTGCGACGGAGCGGGAAGCTTACCGCGATACCTTCCGGGAAGTTTTGAATTCCAATACCTATTGTCAATGCTATTGCAGCACCGAGTGTTGCGCCATCAATTCCAGCAGCAAATGCTCCAAATGCTACACCCACAGCGAGCCCTTCAGGAATATTATGGATGGTTATTGCCAGTACCAATAAAGTAGTTGATTTCCAATCTGTTTTTACTCCTTCGGCTTCGGATTTATTGAAATTAATATGAAGATGTGGGATAAGTTTGTCTAGACCAAAAAGAAACATTGCCCCACAGAAAAACCCAATTGCAGGGGGCAACCACGGTATGTATCCTAGGTTTTCAGACAATTCGATAGAGGGGGCAAGAAGACTCCAATAACTTGCAGCTATCATTACCCCTCCAGTAAACCCAAGCATTCCATCAAGCCATTTTCTTGGCATCTCTTTGAATAAAAATACTAGAGCCGCTCCAGATGCGGTAAGCAGCCAGGTGAATGTCGTGGCCATTAGCGCTAAAAGAACTGGATTTTCTGATGCGAACTGCTCCATATTTGAGATTATTTTATTTGAAACCGGTCACAAGTTAGGCATTCCTAACTTTGGTCACAAGCCATTTAAAAATGAATACTCCTGACTCAATTATGCCCATTATATTTGTTGTGATGGTAAGTTATTTTGAGCTTTATGCAAATAAGCAAATTTACTTTGCAAGCGATTTACATTTAGGTGCTCCAAATCATGGGGAGTCTTTAAAAAGAGAGCGCTTGTTTTGCGATTGGCTGGATAAAATCAAGAGTGATGCTCAAGCAATCTATATTGTTGGTGATCTTTTTGATTTTTGGTTTGAGTATAAACATGCTGTTCCAAAAGGGTTTGTTCGAATTTTAGGAAAACTTGCAGATATGTCTGACTCTGGAATAAAACTCTATTTTTTCCCGGGGAACCATGATCTTTGGGTTAGGGAATACTTAGTAGAGGAAATAGGATTTGAAGTATGTCATAAACCTGTTATTCACTCTTGGAATAATCATCGTTTTTATATTGGTCACGGAGATGGCTTAGGTCCGGGAGATAATGGATATAAGATTTTGAAAAAGGTATTTCTCTTCAAGCCATTTCAATGGATGTATCGTTTAATTCACCCTGATTTGGGAATAGGCTTGGCATCATGGTTATCTAAGAATTCAAGAGCTCGAACTGGGGGGAAAGACATAATTCAATTGCCAAAGGAGGAAGAGCTTCTTTATCAATATGCTTCAAGGAAATCAGAAGAACTTGAAATTGACACTTGGGTTTTTGGACATCGACATTTACCTATGGTAGAAGAACTCCCAAATGGTAAGCAATTTATTAATCTTGGGGATTGGATTACCCATAATACGTGGGCTTCTTTTTCAGAAAAAACAGGGGTAATCTTCCATAAATAGAATAAAAAAGCCCCAAGCTTCGAACAAGGGGCTTTAAATAATTTAAATCCGAAATTAAGTCTTATTTCTTTATTTACTTTCAGAATACCGTCTTGAAACCTCTTGCCAGTTGATGACTTCAAAAAAGGCATTAACATAATCTGGTCGACGATTTTGATATTTCAAATAGTATGCATGTTCCCAAACATCTAATCCTAAAATAGGCACTCCTCCACAACCAATATTTGGCATCAAAGGATTGTCTTGATTAGCAGTACTGCAGACATCAACTTTACCTCCAGGGTGAACACACATCCAGGCCCATCCTGAGCCAAATCTAGTTGCGGCAGCTTTTGAAAAGGCAGCTTTAAATTCCTCAAGAGAACCAAATGATGCATTTATTGCATCAGCTAATTCTCCTTTTGGAGAGCCTCCTCCATTAGGGCTTAAAATTGTCCAAAATAGGGAGTGATTAAAATGCCCCCCTCCATTATTACGAACTGCAGGAGTATCATTGTTTTGTACTATTAGTTCTTCAATTGACTTTTCTGCTAGATCCTTACCATCAATTGCGGCATTGACTTTATTAATATATGCCTGATGATGCTTGGAATGGTGAATTTCCATTGTCAAAGCATCTATATGTGGTTCAAGTGCACTGTATGCGAAAGGAAGATTAGGGAGCGTAAACATTTTTGTGTGGATTTTAAAATGATTGTTAGATAAAGGTACAAAACCATCTCGGAGCTTGGTTATCTTTAAACTATGGGTAGTTTAGAATTGCGTAAAGCATCGGTTTCTGTTTTTAGTGCAAGTGCTGGAGCTGGAAAAACATATCGGCTTGTTGCGGAATATATTGCTTTGTCACTTAGTGATATAAATAATCCGAAGAAATTCGCGTCAATATTGGCTTTAACATTTACAAATAAAGCTGCCAATGAGATGAAAAGAAGAATCCTTGAAACCCTCAAGGAATTCTCTGAAAATATAAATCTTGGAACTTCTTCAGATATCGGTTTAACAATAAAAGATATTCTAGGAATTTCGGAAACTGAACTCGCTCATAGATCTCGAATTGTACTTCAGGAGATGCTTCATGATTACGGGTCAATTGCAATTGGAACATTAGACCAGTTTACGCACAGGTTGGTTCGCACATTTGCAATAGAACTTGGCCTTCCTGGAAAATTTGAAGTAGAAATTGAACAGGACCTCCTTTTAGATTTAGCAGTAAATAGATTACTTCAAGACATTGGTAAACAGTCCTCTTTGACAGAGCTTCTAGTGCAATTTGCAGAGTCAAATGTTGATAATGAGAAAAATGCAGATATATTTCCCGCTTTACTTGAAATGTCTCAGCAATTAACCAGAGAGACCTCTATTGATGCTCTGAAAAGACTGAATAAATGGTCTCTAAAACAACATAAGGAGGCTCAAGCTTCATTGAGAAAACTTGAAAAACATTTTCAGGAAATATCACATGACATAAGTCTCACCATTTTAAATATTCTGAATCAAATACCAGAGGAATTAATTTCTCACTATGACTGGTGGATCAACTTGATGAACCGATTGAATCTTGATGATCCTAATGGTTGGATTCTTAGTAAGAGCTTGATGGAAATAACAAATGACCCTGGAAAAATTATCAAAAAAAAATTTGTAAAAGAGATAATAGTTTATGTGGATGCTTTGGAGGAGATTAAGATTCAATTGCTCAGAATACAAGATATAAGCGCTAAGGCAATTCTTCTGAATGAGATTAGAAGAAACGATCGAACAACATCAGTATTAGCAGAATTATCAAAGAAATTGGAGTCGATTTTTGAAGAATCCAATATCCAGCCCTTATGGAAGTTCAATCAACTAATTAATGATGAATTAAATTCTCAACCAGCAGCATATATTTTTGAAAGAATAGGGGATCGGTATAGTCATTTTTTTATTGATGAAGCACAGGACACCTCACAATTGCAATGGAAAAACTTGTGGCCTTTATTAGAAAATGGGATGTCAGATATAACAAATAATGGCAGCGCTATGATTGTAGGAGATGCGAAGCAATCGATTTATAGGTGGAGGGGTTCAAATGCCGAAGAATTTCTCAATCTAATTTCCAAATCAGAATTGAAAAGTGCTCCGAGCAATTATCTACCCTCTCTGGAGGGTCGAACCGAGCATATTAAGCTTTCTGAAAATTGGAGGAGTAGAAGAAATATTGTCGAGTTTAATAATAATTTATTCATAGGAATAGCCAAGGCTAAAGAATTTCCAAGCGAAATTCATGGCAAAGCATATTTGGATTCATATCAAGAGCCAAAAGGCTCAGATGGAGGAAGAATTCATGTTAGAATCTCTCCTATAATATATGGACCCGATAAGTTATCGAACCAACTCGAAATGCTGATTCAAGATATTAATATAGCCCTGCAACAGAATTGGCTTCTTATTGATATGGCAATATTAGTAAGGACTAAAAAAGAGGGAAGAGAGGTTGCAAGAAGGATGGCAAAAGAGTCAATAAATATAATTTCTCCAGAGCTACTTTCTCTCTCGGGCTCTAAATATGTTTTATCTATTATAGCCCTAATGGAGTGGATTGCCTTACCAAATGAAAGATCCCGACAATGGGAATTATTACTCTCAATTTATGAGGCCGGCATTTGGAAAATTAATGTGGAATTATTGCATCGCCACGGGGAAGATATTTCAGACGGTAAGACACATGATTTTAATATTTTATTGAGAGAAATATTACCAGAATTTGAAATCCGTATTGCAAGACAACTTAGTCTTTATGAACTAGGAGAGTATCTTGTTCGTGCTTTAAAAATAGATATAAAACCCGACCCATTTGTTCTTTCCTTTCTAGATAAATTACATGATTTTTCAAGAAAAAAGGGGAATCATATAAATGCTTTTCTTTTGGAATATTCCAGAAAAAAAGATAAATGGAGCCTATCTTCTACTGAAGGGATTGATGCGATTAACGTAATGACTATTCATAAGTCAAAGGGATTGGAATTTCCGCTGGTATTTGTCCCATTTACATCCTTCTCAGTAAAAAATGACGAAAAAACTTGGTTCAATTTAGAGTATGATTCTATTTTTGGTTTAGATCAGGATTCGCCTCCTGCTACATTACTTTCTCTAAAATCCTTCAATAAGATTCCTGTTTTAAAGTCAGCTATGGAAACTGTTCATCCTGAATACGTGAAACGCTCAATACGCTCAATAGAAGAGAGAGTATTTGACGATATGAACCTATTATATGTAGCCTTTACGAGAGCTAAAGATGGGCTGACGATATATTTAACATCATCGACATATGGTGATATTATTATTTCTCAATTGAAAGAGAAATATGATTTTGATGATGAACTTATTATTGGAACATGGCCATCTAAGCCGCATAGAAAAATCACTAATAATTCATTTAAATTAGAAACGAATTTTAGTAAAGACTGGACAGACCGAGTAAGACTTGCCAAAAAGAATGATTCTGGACCCGAGCAAAGAATTGGTAATTCAGTGCATCGAGTACTAGAGAGAATTCGTAATCCTGAAGACATATCTAAGGCTATGAGGATTACTCAGAATGAATTTCTATGGAATAAAGAAGAATATGACTTTATTTTAAATCGTGTTAACACAGTTTTGACTGATCCAAGACTTAAGAAATTATTCGAAGCTGATCAGGTATATTCGGAAAGACCACTCATTGTTCCTGGTAAAGGCATTTATCGTCCCGATAGGCTTGTAAAGTGTCTTGATGGCTCTTGGGTTGTAGTTGATTATAAAACCGGAGAACACAATGAGAAATACGAGATTAAAATAAAAGAGTACGCAAAGGAATTAGAACCGACTTTAGGATCATTGCCGAAAACGATGCTGCTTTACCTTCGTGATAAAATTGAAATATATGAGAACTAAAGAAGAATTTTATTCAGAATTAAGAGAAGAACTATCAAGTATAAAGGATCAGGGCCTTTTTAAAAGGGAACGTATTATTTCATCGGCTCAGGGTGCTTTAATTACTCTTGATGATGGTTCTGAGGTGCTCAACTTCTGTTCAAATAATTATTTAGGGCTAAGTAGTCACCCAAGTGTTTTAGAAGCAGCTAGTAATGCATTAAATACGCATGGGTTTGGAATGAGCTCCGTTCGATTTATATGCGGCACTCAGGATATTCACAGGACCTTGGAACTTAAACTTGCAGAGTTTTTGCATACTGAGGACACAATATTATACGCTGCAGCATTTGATGCAAATGCTGGGGTTTTTGAGCCATTACTGAGCGGAAATGACGCTATTATAAGTGATAGTCTTAATCATGCATCAATTATTGACGGTGTAAGGCTTTGCAAGTCCATGAGATTTCGTTATAAAAATAACGATATGGAAGATTTAGAAGATCAATTAATAGCAGCTGACAATAATAAGGCAAGAACAAAACTGATAGTCACTGATGGTGTTTTTTCCATGGATGGTTATGTAGCTCAATTAGATAAAATTTGTGATTTGGCTGATAAGTACAATGCATTGGTTTTAGTTGATGAGTGCCACGCTACTGGACTTATTGGTAAAACCGGCCGTGGTTCTATTGAGCTAAAAAATGTTTTAGGTAGAGTTGATATTATTACGGGAACTTTAGGAAAGGCATTAGGTGGAGCAATGGGGGGGTTTACAACAGGGAGAAGTGAAATAATAAGTATGCTTCGTCAACGATCTCGACCTTATTTATTTAGTAATTCATTGGCGCCATCTATTGTTGGAGCGTCTATTGCAGTTCTTGATTTAATCAGTAGTTCAACAATGTTAAGAGATAAACTTCAAAAAAATGTGACTCATTTTAAGGATGGCATTAAATCTGCTGGCTTTGACCTAAAAGATGGGGAATCAGCAATTGTTCCGGTAATGTTATATGACGCTGAATTGTCGCAAAAGTTTGCGGATGCTCTTTTAAAGAAAGGAATTTATGTCATTGGATTCTTTTTCCCTGTTGTTCCGAAAGGGAAGGCTAGAATCAGAGTGCAGTTGAGCGCAGCGCATGAGCCTGAACATATTGATAAATGTATAGCCTCATTTATAGAGGTGGGAAAGGACTTGAAAGTGCTGTAATTAGTCTTTAGTAAGCACTAAAAAACTATTGGGATCGAGAAATAAATCACCAGTTTTTTTAATGGTTACGTCTTCGCCATTGAACCAATTTATATACTTGCCTTTGGGCACATCGGTATATGTTACTTGAGCCTGTTCGCTATCAAAGTTCAAGAACACAAGAACACTATTTCTTCCTTTTTTTCGGCTAAAAGCATATACGGATTTATCACCTGTTTTGATCCGTGTTTGATCTCCTCCCCATCCGCCATTTGAAAGGCTGCCTTGACTTTTTTTCAAAGCTAGAGCTTTGGAATAAAATTCATTTTGTGAAGGTGTTTCCCAATTAATGGTATCGCGCGAAAAAAACCGTAAGCTTTTATTTAATCCAACTTCCTGCCCCGAATAGATGAGGGGCATACCTTGAGACATTGTGCAGCATAATATAAATGCAGGGTATGCATTTGCTCCAATCCGACTTTCCACTGTGCCGTTCCAAGAGTTCTCGTCGTGATTATCGATAAAGTACATTCTGTAACCATCTAAAGGAAATGTTCTTTTTTGTTTTTGTAAATATTCGTCTATTATTTGGACATCTTGCCCTTCTCCTGCGACTTTGTTTATTATATGATGGAATTCCCATCCATAAGTCATGTCAAAATTAGAATTATGCAAAGAAATTTTCTCAGACTCAGCAAGCATAAAGATGTCTTTTTTTTCACTTCTTAGAAATGTAATAGTTTCTTTCCAAAATTCATCAGTTTGTCCTCCCGCCATATCACATCGGAAACCGTCTATTTGAAAATTAGTTACCCACCATAACATTTCTTGTTTCATTTCTTCCTGCATGGCAATGTTTTCATAATCTAATTCTGCCACATCTGTCCAGTCTGTAGGGTTATTATGGTCGTCACGGCCATTTGAAATAACCCCAGTAGATTCATCTTTATAATAGTAGTCTGGGTGATCCTGTATCCAATCATGATCCCATGCGGTATGATTTGGAACCCAATCTAGAATGAGCTTTAATCCTAATTCATGGGCCTTTGAAACTAGTTCTAGGAAGCTCTGTTCTGATCCAAATTCAGGATTTATAGCTGTATAATCGCTTATCGAGTAGTAGGAACCCAATAGACCTTTCCTTTTAACTTTACCTATCGGCTGAATAGGCATAAGCCAAAGGATGTCTATCCCCATTTTTTTCAGTCTTGGAAGGTGATTTTGGAAGGCTGCAAATGTACCTTCAGGAGTATATTGTCGAATATTGACTTCATAGATATTCGAGCTTTTTGACCATTCCGGATGAAAAGGGTGATCGGAATCTGATAATTCAGAATTCTCGCTGCAGGATAGGAAGCTGAGAATAAAAAGTGTTAAAAATGTTTTTTTCATTTTATTATTATGTTATGATGCGAGATAAACGAAACCATAAGGTGGAATTGTAATTTGGTTAATCCCTAACGCTCCTTTTCCCGCAGTTATTTTACACGGAGAAGTTATTTGTTTTGTGAATGAATTTGGTCCATTATTTAATATTATTTCAACTTTAGTATTTAAATAACTCCGAATAATATATAACACATCTTTTCTTGGAACTTCGACTTCAGTAAACCCAAAATTTAAGGCCATGCTTTGTCTTCGGGCTTTTACAATATTATGAACGGTATTTCTTAATGCATTTTCGTTTGAATTATATCCATTGAATCTCATCATCCTTCGATTGTCAGGATCATTTGCCCCTGGCATTCCATATTCATCACCATAATAGATCACTGGGACTCCGGGAATTGAGTGATTGAAAGCGTGTAATAAAGCAAGCTTATCATAAGAAATAGGGTTTCCAGCTCCTATTTCACGTGTATATCCCGCCAATTTTGTGTCTTCTGTAGGGTTGATTTCTTTACCTGCAATAGAGATGAATCGAGGTTTATCCTGATTCCCAGAAATATTTCCCATTAAATGGTGAAATCCATAAGTTTTAAGACTGGTTTCTAAAACTTCCATGAGTTGTGTTGCATTTCCGCTTAGATCCCCAAAAAAATTCACCGCCGCATCATATAGGTTAAAGTCAAATTGGGCATCGAGTAATCCTGGACCTATATAGCTAGATATTAGGTCTGGAGAGCCATAAGTCTCGCCAATTTGAAATATTCGTTTTCTTTTAACAGTGCTTACTTCTTTTTTAATTTTTTTTGTTAAAGTCCTCCAAAAAAGAATATCTACATGCTTTGTTGCATCATGACGGTAACCATCGAAACCATAATCTCGTACCCATACCAAGGCGGAATCAGTCATTGGGTTAACAACTTCAGGCCTACTTAAATCTAGGGTGGGAAGATGATTATCGAACCATGTTGTTAATCTATGAGAGTCCCACTTTTCAGTATTCAGACTTCCATCTTCGAGATAAAGAGGTGTGGCCCATTCCGGATATTTTTTATAAACAGGGTGATCTAAATGGACATGATTAGCGACATAATCCACTAAAACATTTAAGTCTTTTGAGTGCGCTGAATGCAATAATTTTTTTATGGACTTTTTTGATGCTAAACGACTATCAGGTAATACCGAACTTATCGGCCAATAGCCGTGATAACCTGAAAATTTAGTTTTAACTCCCCCCTTGTCCCATAAGCCCCATGCTCCTTCAGGGTTTCTTCCAATTGGAGAAAGCCAAACTGTATTAAAGCCAAAATTTTCGAAATACCCACTATCAATGACGTTTAGTAAACCATCTAAATCACCCCCCATATAATCGGCTAACGCGATAACATTACTTTGATTTAAAGGCCTATCATTCATATAATTGCCATTTGAGAAACGGTCGACCATTAAAAAATATAATGTTGATGCCTCCCAATCTTGACGATTTAATTTTGTGGTTGACCTAATAACATTCTGTTTATCAAAAGGAATTAGAATGTCATTACTGATTTGTGTTCCATTTTCTGAATATAAATGAAGATGGTTTCGGTCTTTCCATTTGTTTTTTCCGGGAAGCTCTATCCATAGTTCTCCATTTTTATTTCTTCTTATTGACTTTTTTGGAATTAACCTTGTGTTCCATAAGGCATAAACAATCTGATCTTCTGGTAAGCTATCCAGCTGGACATGATGTCTCTTGAAACCGTTGACCTTCCGGTCAATAATATTCAGGGCCCTTAATGGTTGACAGGGTTTAGTTGTCTCTTTGACTATTAATTGATGATTATAGCCCCCCATGCCGTTACTGACAAGGCCATAGGGACTTTTTGGAATAACCTCTTCATGTCCGTTTACATAAAATTTAAATTCAAATTGACCGGGGGATAGGTTTAAATTTAATACATGCCGCCCATTGGAAGAGTCTAGTCTTTCCGCATATTTCATTGGCATAGACGTTCTATTCCAATTATTAAAACTCCCAAAAACATAAACAGAATCATTTGGCTCTTTGCCATCGTGCTCAATTTGAATTTCTCGCAAATAATCTTGTCTCATCATCAATGATAAGTCGCCATCATCGGTATGAAAAGTAACATGACCCATGGGTCGGTTCATTCTTCCCTGGATGAGGTATAGCGAAGAATCTTTTTGAAAAGTTGTAATCAAACCATTTGGCCAGGTGACACTTTTTACTTCTTTACTTATGTAGTCTTGAGTGTATAATTTGGTAACCGCTCCTTGAAGTCTTAATGGCCGATACCCCAGCTCATTGATATCAGAACTTTCAGTGGACTTAATATGAGTGCAACTGTTAAGAGCAAGACAAGCTAGGATAAAAGGAATAGAGAGAATTCGCATTTTAAAAATATCGTGTAAATATGAAATCTAAATGTAGAAAAAAGCACGAACCTAAAGAATCATATTACTATTAAAATTCTCACCATTTTTTAGACTTATTTTCTTTTTAAAAACAATAAAATCTACTGAACCCCCTTTAATATTAGAAATATTAAAATTATTTTGTCTAATGACAATTTGTAAAACAGCATTACGCCAACATAAGGAAAAGGCTAATCTCGCCCAGTTTTTTGGCAATTCTGGTTGAAAATGTAAATCTTCTCCGATGATTTTCATGCCCCCAAATCCATAAACAACCGACATCCATGTGCCTCCCATTGCAGTAATATGAAGACCCTGGTGAACTTCATTATTATAATCATCTAAGTCAAGACGAGAAGTGCGTAAATAAAGATCGTAAGCCTTTTCTTTATATCCAAGACGATTCGCAAGAATACTATGAACACTTGGGCTTAAAGAGCTTTCATGCACAGTAAGGGGCTCATAGAAATCAAAATTTTTACGAAGTATCTCTAGTGAAGTTTGATCTTCGAAAAAAAACATCCCCTGAAGAGTGTCCGCTTGCTTTATAAAACATGATCTAAGAATACGGTCCCAACTCCATTTTTGATTTATCGGAATATCATTTTGTGGGATGTTTTTTGCTGGCACAATTTCCTTGTCAAGAAAGCCATCCTGCTGAAGGAATATATCTAGTTTTTCGCTAAAAGGAAAATATATATTTTCAGAAATATTCTGCCAGTTCTTCAATTCTTTTAAACTTAATTTTATTTTTTCAGCAAATTCTGAATAATTGACAAGATCTTCCCGTTCCCAACGATCAAGAGATTTAACCGCGTAGGATAAACACCATGACGCAATAAAATTTGTGTAGTAGTTATTATTGACATTATTTTCATACTCATTTGGCCCTGTTACCCCAAGAATCACATATTTATGACGTTCAGAGCTCCAATTGACTCGTTGAGCCCAAAATCGGCAAATCGCTACTATAACTTCAAGCCCTCCTTCTTTTAAATAATTATAATCTTGCGTATGCCTGATATAATTGTATATCCCATAAACAATAGCACCGTTTCGGTGAATTTCTTCAAAAGTAATCTCCCATTCATTATGACACTCTTCTCCATTCATTGTAACCATCGGATAAAGAGCAGCTCCATCTTTAAACCCTAATTTTTCAGCATTTTCAATGGCTTTTCCAAGTTGTTTGTATCGATATATAAGTAGATTTTTTGAAATTTTAGCTTCGGATGAAGCCAAGAAAAATGGAAGACAGTAGGCTTCCGTATCCCAATAAGTTGAACCCCCATATTTTTCCCCAGTAAAGCCTTTGGGACCAATATTTAATCTCGAATCTACTCCGGTAAAAGTTTGTAGTAATTGAAATATATTATATCGTATTGCTTGCTGAGCAGTAGGGTCTCCTTCGATTATAATGTCAGCCAATTCCCACTTTTTAAGCCATGCATTATTGTGTTCCGTAAGTAATGAATCAAATCCTTGATTTACTGCGTTAATGGCTCTATGTTTTGAATGGATTTCTAAATTATTTATTTCTATATTTTGAGAACTAATAACAGATACATATTTATACAATATATATTTTTTATTCTTTTTCGCGGAGATCCGATAATTTGTTTTTGAGCATGATTCTTCATTTGAGGAAATCCCTTCGCATCCATCAATTCGACACTCCATTGCGGCGGTTACGTGAAAGTCTAATTTTTTTGTTTTACTATGCACAAAACCACTCTCACCGTCACTCCCCTGATTAACACATTCCCAGAATTTTTCGCCCCAGTTAGAATCAGAGTTGGTAACATTAAAATCTAAAAAAGGCACTATCTCAATAATTGCATCTTCCTCTAGTTGAATTTCATATTTTATCAATGCTAAATCATCCTGTGCGATGCTTAAAAACCTTTGAGTGCAGACTTGAGCTGTAATTCCATTTCCCAAAGTAGCCTTGAATTCTCTTTTCAGAATACCGTGTTGCATATTTAATTCACGACGAAAAGTTTTAACTGATGCAACATTTAGGTCTAGTTGTTCAGAGTTGATAGAAATATCGATGCCAGTAAAGTTGACAGCATTTATAACTTTGGCAAAGTAATCAGGGTAACCATTTTTCCACCAACCTACGCGTGTTTTATCTGGATAATAAACACCGCCAATATATGTTCCCTGTAAAGAATCCCCCCCAAAATATTCTTCATTATTTGCACGTTGCCCCATACGGCCATTCCCAAGGGAAAATAAACTTTCTGAAACGATTTGCTGCGTTGGGTCCCATTTTGACTCAATTATCTTCCATTCGTTAATATCAATATTGGGCCTCATATCAATTTACATTATTTTTCGATTATATATTTTGATATAAATGATTTGATATCTGAAATCTGTTCCAAGGATTCAACAACAACTTCAGCGCCTACTAAATTAATAGTATCTCCTACAGCCACGCACTTCATTCGCGCATTTTTTGCGGCAAATATTCCAGACTGTGCATCCTCAAATACTAGACATTGCTCAGGCAATAAGTTTAATAGCTCAGCCCCTCGCAGAAAAACTTCAGGGTTTGGCTTTGATAAGGTAACAATAGTTCCGTCCACTATTTCATCAAATGAATTGATAAGGTTTACTTTTTTAAGAATTAGAATTGCATTTTTAGACGCTGACCCAAGGGCTATTTTAAAACCGCATTGCTTTGACTGTCTAATTAACTTTGAAATGCCAGGGAGCAGTTCATCAGAACTGATTTTGGATATACAATTGAGATAAAATTTATTTTTAATATCTAACCAATATTCTTTTTCTTTTTTTGATAATGTAATTCCTCCCCAATTTAAAATCTTCTCTAAGGAATCAATTCGAGAAACCCCTTTTAACTTTTCATTTTCAATTTCTCCAAATGGTATTTTAAGACTTTCGGCTATTTTTTTCCAAGCAATGAAATGATATTTGGCAGTATCTACGATAACACCATCTAGATCAAAAATTAGTGCACGAATCAAACTTTTAATTTTTTATCAAGAACTCTCAATTTGTTCAGGTGATATCCTACTAATAAATTCACTGGCTTGGCTTGAGTACGACCATAGTTTATATCAAGCTTTGAACATTGCTCTCGTAACAAAGATTCAAAAGCTTTTGCAACAGAGCCCACAAAGTTAACCGGAACTCCTTCTTTTGCTTCACTAAAGCATAATACATGAATTTCTAAGAATTTCTTAAATCCATTCTCTATTATCTCCTCTATATATGGGTGTTTGGAGTGCTCGCCCGCAAACCTTGAGAACGATGCTAGATAAACATTTGCATGTTTTTGATTGTAGACTTTGTCCAGAATTTCCTCTTTTGAAGTTTTGTATGAGCTTGCAAATTCAGCACCTAAGTCTTCAGGCATTAGTCCATAAATCCAATCAGCACATAACCTCTTCCCGATAGAACTGGCGGATCCTTCATCCCCTAGAATATAGGCTAAAGCAGGCACTTTTTCAAGAATTTGGTTGCCATCAAAATAGCATGAATTAGATCCTGTTCCAAGTATACAGACAATATGAGGGCAATTATCATAAGTCGCAAATGCTGCGGCTTTCAGATCATGATCAACGTTGATGAAAGAATTTTTAAAGACAGATTGTAAGCCATTAAAAACTATTTTATTTAATTCTTTAGAGCTGCATCCCGCTCCGTAAAACCATACTTGCTGAACGCTTTCTGATATTTTAGAAATCTCAGTATGATTACTAAGTGTTTCCCCTATAAATTCAGCTGAATGAAAATATGGGTTAAATCCCATTAAAGACCACCTTGATATTTCTGTGCCTTTTTGGTCTAAACAGATCCAATCAGCTTTTGTGGATCCACTTTCAATAATTAATATCATCTAGATTATTTCAAAGGTTTACAAAATGTTCTGTCATATCCGCCATTCTTGCAGAGTAACCGGCTTCATTATCATACCAACCCATAATTTTTATTAAATTCTCATTTGCTGAGGTTATACCAGAATCAAAAACACATGAATGGGGGTTCCCAATTATATCGGAAGAAACTATTGGGTCTTCTGTATATTCCATTACCCCTTTTAAATGCGAATCAGCTGCAGTTTTCATAGCTAAATTCACTTCCTCTTTTGTGACATTACGATTCAGTTCAACTGTAATATCTGTTGCAGAGCCAGTAATGACAGGAACACGAATAGCATAGCCGTCTAACCTCCCCTTTAGTTCGGGCAGCACTAAACCAACTGCTTTTGCTGCGCCAGTTGTTGTTGGAATCATATTTACTGCGGCGGCTCTAGCTCTCCGCAAATCTTTATGCGGAGCATCTTGAATACTTTGATCATTTGTATAAGCGTGAACAGTAAGCATAAAACCTTTTTTGACCCCAAAATTATCATTTAGGACTTTCATCATTGGAGCAAGACAATTTGTTGTACATGAGGCATTACTAAAGCTTTTATCAGCATCTGTCAAAATATGATCGTTTACGCCGAGAACGATAGTTTTAACGTCTCCTTTTGCAGGAGCAGATAGACCTACTTTTTTCGCGCCTGCGATAATATGCATTTCAAGTTGGTCCTTAGAAGTAAATAAGCCTGTAGATTCGATAACCATATCAATTCCTAATTCACCCCAAGGAAGCTCAGATGGATTTCTCACTGCGGTAATTATAATTTCTTTATCATTAACAATTAAACTATTGGGAGTGAAGTCTACTGACCCTGGGAAGACTCCATGGGCGCTATCATACTTTAAAAGGTGAGCAAGAGTTGCAGTATCTGTCAAGTCATTTATGGCGATAACATCAAGTGTTGATTTGTTTAAAATATTACGAAAAGTTAGGCGGCCAATACGTCCAAATCCATTAATTGCAATTTTTTTCATGTCTTGATTTATAATTTAAATTATTAAGTTGCTAAAATATTTGCTATCCTTCTGAGCTCCATGTCTATGGGCGCTTTATTATAAATGGCTTGTTGTAAAAATGTGAATTCAAGTTTGTTATTGAGTATACCAACCATAATATCTGATTTATCATTAAGTAGCCCCTCCACGGCCGCAACGCCCAAAGTGCTCGCATTTACCCTATCAATAGTAGTTGGTGAACCGCCACGTTGAACATGGCCTAAAATTGTGACTTTAATATCCATGTTTGGATATTTAGAAATGATCTTTTCAGAGATTTCAAATGGAGTTCCCAATCTATTTCCTTCAGCTACGACAATTATGTTGCTTATTTTTTTATTTTCTGCACCACGTTTAACAGAATCAAGGACTTCATCTATGGAAGTATTCATCTCAGGTAGAATTATTTCTAATGCTCCTGTAGCAACCCCTGCACTTAAAGCAATGAACCCGGCATCTCGACCCATCACTTCGACTATAAATAATCTATTATGGCTGTTTGCAGTATCTCTAATCTTATCTATACAATTAATTACAGTATTAGTTGCTGTATCATAGCCGATCGTAAAGTCAGTTCCAAAAAGGTCATTATCTATTGTGCAAGGAATACCGATTATTGGAATCCCATATTCTTCATGTAAAAGATGAGCGCCGGTAAATGTTCCATCTCCCCCAATAACAATGAGACCGTCAATCTCTTGATATTTAAGATTTTTTACTGCTTTTTTTCTACCTTCTATGGTTTTGAATAAATCACTTCGCGCTGACTTCAATATCGTTCCTCCCTGAGAAAGTATGCCCTTAACACTTTTAGAATCTAATTCAACGAATGAGTTTTCAATTAGCCCATCATATCCACGAGACACTCCGTAAATTTTTTTCTTATAAAATACTGCTGCTCTGACAACTGCTCTAATTGCGGCATTCATTCCAGGAGCATCTCCACCAGAAGTTAAAACAGCGATATTCTTTATTGACATAAAAAAAAATTGGAAAGTAAAGATAGTGTATAATTTACCCTAACTTAAAAAGGCAAAATAGTAAGTGTATCAATTACATTTGTAACAACCTATGATAAATCCTAATATTTCTGTTGACTGCGTTGTTTTCGGTTTTGATGGCCAAAATTTAAATGTCCTTTTGATTGAGCAAAAAGATGTGGGTCAAATGAGGAGATTTGCACTTCCTGGCGACCATCTAGAGGAAGATGAAGATTTAGACACTGCAGCTCAACGAGTGCTAAAAGAGTTAACAAGCTTAAGTGGACTTTATTTGAGACAAAGTGGAGCATTTGGAGATCCGGACAGAGTCAAAAATATTAAAGACTTGCCATGGCTTCAAAGGAATAGAAGCAACCCTCAAGCTCGGGTTATCACAATTGCGTATTATGCGCTTGTTAAGATGGAGGACTTTAATCCGTCAGCTTCAAGTTTTGCAGAGCGAGTATTTTGGCAGGGGGTCCATAATATCCCAGAACTTGCATTTGATCACTCTAAAATTGTCATTACGGCTCTTAGCACCCTTAGGCAAGAGGTTAGTGAGTTAAGAGTAGGGCATGAGTTACTACCTGAGAAATTTACTCTAACGCAGTTTCAGTCCTTACACGAGTCGATATTAAACTCGTCTTTTGATAAAAGAAATTTTAGAAAGAAAGCACTAAATGATTCCTGGGTCATTCCATTAGATGAGAAGCAAACAGGAGTGTTTCATAAGCCAGCTAGACTTTATTCGTGGAACAAGGATCGATTATCTATTTAATTTAAAATGGAATCAGCCATAAAAAAACCTAGGCTCTCATTTTTGCAAATTTGGAATATGAGTTTTGGATTCTTGGGCATCCAATTTGGATTTGCATTGCAAGGGGGTTTCATGAGTAGAATATTTCAAAATTTAGGAGCGACGGAACAAGAGATTCCTATGCTTTGGATTGCGGCACCATTAACAGGTTTAATTGTTCAACCTATCATAGGGTATTTAAGTGATAATACATGGAGTATTCGATGGGGCCGACGAAGACCTTTTTTTTTAATAGGGGCAATCCTTGCTAGCATAACATTATTTTTCATTCCGCACAGTCCGGCTTTATGGATTGCTGCGGGAGGACTTTGGGTTTTGGATGCATCAATTAATGTTTCTATGGAGCCTTTTCGAGCTCTAGTTGCTGATAAACTTCCTGATTATCAGAGAAGTTATGGTTTTGTAATGCAAACTTTGATAATTGGAATAGGTACATGGGCAGCGTCTAGCTTACCTCTTATGGTAAGTAAAATGGGAATTAGTAATGTTTCAGCTCCGGGAGAAGTTCCCATGTCGGTCAAAGTTGCTTTTGCAATTGGGGCATTGATTTTTTTAATCACTATTCTTTACACAGTATTTACAACACATGAGTACCCTCCAGATGATCTTAAAGAATTTAATAGAAGCAGAAAGGAGAAATTGAAGTTTAGAAAATTGATATTAGAATTGCTTAATAATATTAGAACAATGCCAATTACTATGAGAAAACTAGGGTTGGTTCAGTTTTTTTCTTGGTTTGCTTTTTTTAGTATGTGGTCTTTAGCTACTCCAGCGCTCACTGATCATGTCTTTCATTCACCAAAACCTGATAAAATTGAATTTAGCATTGCTACTGAATTACAAAAAACAACGTATCAAGTTGCAGACAAGGCATATAATGATGCTGCAGATCAAGTCGGAGCATATATGGGTTACTATGGGTTAAGTTCTATGCTATTTGCTCTAGCTTTAACTTTTTATACCTCGAGAAATGGAATTAACAGGAAACTATTACATGTTTTCTCCTTACTAGCTGGTGCAATAGGCTTTTTAAGCATGTATTGGATAAATGACTCGAGATTTCTTTTCTATAGTTTTGTCTTAATTGGGCTGTCTTGGGGATCAATTTTAAGCATGCCATATGCCATGCTTAGCTCATTTATCGATTCAAATAAAATGGGACTATTCATGGGAATATTTAATATATTTATCGTGCTGCCGCAAATTTTAGCTGCGAAAGCATTAAATCCTATTTATGGTATTTTAGGCCCAGGAGCAATACACGCTATGATCTTGGCAGGTATCTGTTTGATGCTGGCAGCAGCATCTACAATGTGGATTACCGAAGAAAAGGCAATTCGCGGTTAAACAACATAAAAAAGGGCGCTTTTAATAAGCACCCTTTTTATTTGATTTCAAGAAATTAAATCAGAGCTTGCGAACATTAGATGCTTGCAGGCCACGCTTACCTTCTTTTAATTCAAACTCTACTTCATCGCCATCGGCAATGGGCTCGAGTGTTCCTGTGATGTGAACGAAGAAATCGCCTTCGCCATCGTTATCCTTTATAAAACCAAAACCTTTGGTTGCATCGAAGAATTTTACTGTTCCGTTTTTCATTTTATTTGGAGATCTGAGAAATTAATGGGTGCAAAGAAAAGTCTTTTTTCGGAATTGACACTAATAAATTTTTAAAATAATACTTTTAATATCTATTTCAAGTCTATTTTCTCTGTAATTAAGACTGTGCTATTCAGAGAGACTACTCTTATTTTGTCCCCTTTTGATAATGTTTTAGAGCATAAACAATCCCAAGATACCCCATCAATTTTCGCATAAAAATGTTCGTTAGGGTTAACATTATCAAAAACAATACTATATTTTCCGATCATAGCATCAGCATTTGTTTTGGCCCCATTGGCTTTCAAATATTTTTTAAACAAGGGGCGAATAGAGATCAACGAAATTCCGCCGCCGATTATAAATGCTAAAAGTTGATAAATGGGCTCTCCGCCAAGTCGAGCTGTCCCTGATGCTAAAAATGCGCCAACTGCAATACTTGCGAGGAAAAATCCTGGGGTAAACATTTCTAGAACTAAAAGTATCACTGCAACTGCGAACCAGATTGTAACGGGAGAAATAGATTCCATCATAAGCTAAATTTAAGGATTAAATGCGATTCCCCGTGGTATACTTTGATCCTTTTCTTAAAATTAAGAACAGGCATGTCGCTACGAGTACTGCTCCAGTTACAAATGGAGCCCCGGGAAAGTATATAGGAGCATCGGCGGCAGTAAAATATGCAAAAATGGAAGTCATGATCAGTGGTCCAATTATCCCTGTCGCAGCCATCATACTGGTTAATGCACCCTGCAGCTGACCTTGCTCATTAGCTGGTATTTGGTTGGAAAGAATTCCCTGTATCGCAGGCCCAGCTATTCCGCCAAGGGAATATGGTATTATAAAGCACAGTAACATCCAGCCCTCACTGGCCATGGAGAATAACAAGCACCCACAAATATTAAAGATTATTCCAGCTATCATAGTTTTGTATTCTCCTATTTTTGGAATAATTAACCGAATGAGAAGTCCTTGGACAAGGGCACTCATGATTCCAACCAGGCCCAAAGAGTATCCGACCATACTTTCAGACCAATTAAATTTTTCCATTGAAAAATATGGCCAAGTAATCTGTACGGCGTGCGATGCAAGATAAATAAATGTTAAAGCCCCTATGAGTCCCGCAACACTTGGATATTTTTTTAATGCGAATAGGGCTCCTAAAGGATTGGCTCTAGACCATTCAAATTCACGTCTGTTTTCTTTCTGTAGAGATTCTGGCAGAATAAAATAACCATATATCAGATTTAAAAAAGTTACTAATGCTGCTGCATAAAAAGGCACTCGAGGTCCTAGTTCACCTAAAATCCCTCCTGTAACAGGGCCGATTATAAACCCCAAACCGAATGCAGCGCCAAGCAAACCAAAATTCTGAGCTCTTTTTTCTGCGGAACTCACATCTGCTATATACGCGGCACCTGTTGTAAAGGATGCGCCAAAAAAGCCTGCTATTATTCTTGCTAAGAATAGCCAGCCTATTGATGGCGCTACAGCTAAGACTAAATAATCTAGCCCGAAACCCAATAATGATAATAATAATATGGGCCTTCGTCCATATTTATCACTTAATGCTCCCACAATCGGAGCACATAGAAATTGTACGAGAGCGTATGACGCGATTAGCCAGCCACCGTATCGTGAGGCTTCCGAAATACTACCACCCGTTAATTCTTGGATCAGAGCCGGAATTACGGGAATAATAATTCCAAGACCAATTACATCTAGTAAAAGTGTAATAAATATGAAGCCTACTGCGGCTTTACGATTTTTCAAATGAAAAATTCATTATTACTATCTAGCCTAGATACTATAAAAACCAAAAATTAATTCTTTCAACTTATTAATTACCCCCAAGGATATTTTTTATTCCACCTAATGAACTTAAAATTCCAGAGGCTTCATATGGCAGGTATACAGTTTTATTATCTTTACCTGAGGTCATTTCTTGAAGAGTTTCTAAATACCTCTGAGCTATTAAATATTGAACTGGATCCCCTGAAAATGCCTTGATTTCATCAGAAACTAATTTTATCGCTTGAGCTTCTCCTTCAGCAACTTTAATTCGAGATTCAGCTTCTCCTTCAGCTTCAAGTATGGCAGCTCTTTTTTCTCCTTCAGCGCGTTGAATATCTGATTCACGTTGTCCTTCTGCTGTAAGAATTTGACTTGTTTTTTCTCCTTCTGCCTCTAGGATTGTCGCACGACGGTCTCGTTCTGCACGCATTTGTTTCTCCATTGCTTCACGAATCCCTTGAGGAGGGTTTATATCTTGTAATTCTACACGGTTAACTTTGACACCCCATTTATTTGTAGCATCATCAAGAATGGTTCTGAGTTTAGTATTTATGGTGTCACGACTGGATAGAGACTGGTCTAGATCTAACTCACCGACTACATTTCTTAATGTTGTTTGGGTAAGTTTCTCAATGGCGCTAGGCAAATTGCCAATCTCATAAACTGACTTTATTGGGTCCATTATTTGAAAATAGATCAAAGCATTAATTTCTGTTACGACGTTATCCTTTGTGATAACATTTTGTTTTGGAAAGTCATATACATTTTCACGCAAGTCAATTCGATCTTGCATTTTAAAAATTGGAATAACCTCACCATTAAACCCACTCTCGCTGTATCGCCAGGAAATCTGCCTTGGCTGATCAATTATTGGGATTATAATGTTAATTCCAGATTCTAAAGTTTTATGGTATTTGCCTAGGCGCTCTACAATCATAGCTTCAGATTGTTTTACAATACGAATACCTTTTGCTAGAAGGAAAATAACGAAAATCGAAAGAAAAGATAAAATTATAAGGCTTTGAAACATGGAAGTTGAATTAAAAATTTAGATTAATAAGATACAAAATCGGGAGATAGAAAATCAATTATTATTTGTCGACAACCTTTGGTACTTTAAAATAATCAGAATCAGCGTCAGGTGCATTTTTCAATGCTTGGCCATGGCTGACACTAGATTTTGCATGATCTTCTCTTAGAACGTTTTCAGAATTAGTCATGTAGACAAGAGGCTCTATGTTTTTTAAATCAAGCTTCTCAATAGTTGCTATGAAATCTAGAATCTTACTAAGATCTTCTTTCATGCTAATAGATTCGGAAGCACTTAATTCAAGCCGAGAGAGGTGAGCGAGATTTTGAATATCGTCATCAGTTATTCTCATATCTTTTTTCGATAAAATTCTAATTCCTTCAAAAGTACGTCATGAACTATATCACTCAATGCTCCAATATCTTTTTTTGTCATGCCAGACACGCTTATCGGATTGTGAACTGTTGCATAAATAGTCCCAGGGTAACCTCCTTGTAAAAAGTCAGGCAGGTGCCTCCTATTATTAATAAAAGTAATGGGCAATATGTCAACGCCATTTTCTATTGCTAGTTTAAAGGCTCCGGACTTAAATTTCTCAAGAATAACTGTTTTTTCTTTTGGAATACCTCCCTCAGGATAGATACAAACACCCACACCTTTCTTCAGGTGATTTGATGCTAGTTCCATAACTCGTCTTTTACTAGCCAATGATTTTCTATCTACAATAATACTAGACCTGCGAAAGAAAAAACCAAAAAGAGGAATTTTGGCTAATTCTTTTTTGCCAATAAATACTGTAGGAGACTTAACTAATTGATAGCAAAACATGACATCTAGCTCACTCGTGTGATTGGCAACGACTATATAAGGTTTGTTCCAAGAAATCTGTGATTCATATTTAACTTTCCTGATTAAGAGCATTCCATTTAATATCCAAATACTCCATAGTCTAGCAAATTGATAAAATTTGGAAAACCGGTTAAATTTTTTTGAGAAATAATAAAGCCAAGGTGATAGTAAAATTATACTAGATAGCATTAGTATATAATACCATAGGTGATAGATACAACCTAAGACTATTCTGATTTTAGAGAAAAATATAAATAAAAAACGTTTCATTCAATCACAAAATTAGTCTTTTGTGATCAGGCAAATTTTTAATTTAACGAATCTATGAAAGGGTAAAGTCTTCCATGAATTTTGTAGTGTAATTACCAGAGACATATTCAGGATGGTCCATCAACTGTCTATGAAAAGGAATAGTTGTGCTTACCCCTTCTATAATAAATTCATCTAATGCTCTTTTCATTCTCTCAATAGCCTGCTTGCGGGTTCTTCCTGTAACTATCAATTTAGCAATCATACTATCATAATGGGAAGGAATAGTGTATCCAGCATAGACATGAGTATCAATTCTAACGCCATGACCACCAGGAGCGTGAAAGGCAGAAATTTTTCCAGGACTTGGTCTAAAATTATTATAGGGGTCTTCAGCATTTATTCGACACTCAATAGCAAATTGCTTAGGCTCATGATTTCTACCAGAAATACTTGTACCTGAAGCAATTTTAATTTGCTCTCGAATCAAATCATAATCAGTAACCTCTTCAGTTATCGGATGCTCAACTTGTATTCGAGTATTCATCTCCATGAAATAGAAATTTCGATTCTTATCGACAAGAAATTCTACTGTACCTGCCCCTTCATATTTAATAAATTCTGCTGCTTTTATAGCAGCGTCACCCATTGCATTTCTCAATTCGTCAGTCATAAATGGAGAAGGGGTCTCTTCAGTAAGCTTCTGATGCCTACGTTGTATAGAACAATCACGTTCGCTTAGATGGCTAGCTTTTCCTGATTGATCTCCGATTATTTGAATTTCTATATGTCGTGGTTCTTCGATAAGCTTTTCCATATACATGCCATCGTTTCCGAAAGAAGCCAATGCCTCTTGTCTTGCAGACTCCCAGGCTTTTTCCAGCTCTGATGGAGCCCATATTGCTCTCATGCCTTTACCCCCTCCACCAGCAGTAGCTTTCATCATCACAGGATATCCAATTTCTGCTGCGACTTTCCCAGCATCTTCAAGAGATTCGAGCAAACCTTCTGATCCAGGGACACATGGGACACCAGCAAGCTTCATTGTTAACTTAGCCGTCGCCTTATCTCCCATTTTTTCAATATGATCAGGTAAGGCACCAATAAATTTTATTCCATGATCGGAACAGATTTTTGAAAATTTGGCATTCTCTGACAGAAAACCAAATCCAGGATGAATAGCGTCTGAATTAGTGATTTCTGCAGCAGAAATTATGCTTGATATTTTTAGATAGGAATCTTTGGATGCTGGAGGACCGATACAAACGGCTTCATCCGCAAAGCGCACGTGCAGACTTTCTTTGTCAGCTTCTGAATATACAGCGACAGTTTCAATCCCCATCTCCTTGCATGTGCGGATGATTCTCATAGCTATTTCCCCGCGATTAGCGATCAGTATCTTTTTCACAGCAGGGAATTAAGAAGGGTCAACTAGAAATAGTGGTTGTCCAAATTCAACAGGAGTTATGTCATCAGCAAGCACTTTGACAATTTTACCAGACACTTCACTTTCAATCTCATTAAAAAGCTTCATAGCTTCAATAATGCAGATAGTATCCCCAACATTAACATGCGACCCGATTTCAACAAAAGACGGTTTATCAGGACTAGATTTCCTATAAAAAGTCCCAATCATAGGTGATGTTATTGTTAAACAATGAGCAAACTCATCTTCAATTTCTTTTTCCTCATTCACAACTTTTTCTGGAGAAGGAGCTATCGGAGCGGGTATAGCAACAGGAGGGGCTGTGTAAACAGCAGTTTGCTCGCCACCACTTTTGACAGTTATCTTATATTCTCCTGTTTCCAGAGAGACTTCAGATGCGCCTGATTTAGTGACAAATTTTATAAAATTCTGTACTTCCTTGAAATCCATAGTTTAACCATTTAGTCTAACAAATGTGCAGATAAAAAAATAAAATTCGGGATTGAAATAGCTCTTAATTAAAGAAATTTCAAATTAATTTGAAAAATTATGCGACTTCATTTTTGTCAATAACAACTTTTCCTTTATAGTACATCTTATCATCATGCCAATATGCTCGGTGCATTAAATGTGCTTCACCAGTAGTTGGGCATAAAGTCAATTGAGGCAAAATAGCCTTGTCATGAGTTCGGCGTTTATCTCTCCGAGTGGTCGATTGTCTACGTTTAGGATGTGCCATTGTGCGTTACTTTATTGTTATTTCAATTATCAAATTCTATTGATCTTTAATAATCTCATTACCTGGTTTGATTTTTTGAATAGGGATTGAAAGAGCAATTAATTCAAAAAATAGTTGCTTTAGGTTTATTTCATATTCCCCTTGGGATAAAACAAGAATTTCAGGGTCCTCATCGTTAAATTCATCTCCGAATTTCACTAATAAAGAAAAACTATTAGAAATATCAAGAGTAAAGGGATCATTTGTAAAATCACAAACAGTATCTATTTCCCCTTGAAAAGAAATTGTTAGTTCCATCATATGATTCGATTTCTTTAGAATTACATTCACTGTAATTGGATGAATTCCTAGGAGTTCAATGAGATCAAAAGAAGAAAAGAACGTTTCGTTTAATTTGTACTCTAAATGATGTTCACCTAAGGCTAAACCAGAAAATTCTAAAATGTTTTCACGATTTCTCATGGGGAAACTTTCATAAGGGCCCGCAAATGTACATTCATTTTGTTAATAGCCCAACAATAGTAATTTAAAGTTTGACAACTTAAGACTTCATAACGGTAATAGTGATGAATTAGGAATAATTCAGATGATATTAAATTGTATTTTCTTGTCGTATCTGAGTTCTTTTTATGGCATGAAATATGGATTCCCTAAAACTTGTTTCTTCTGCCAAGTTCTGACCGGCTATGTCAAAGGCTACGCCATGATCAGGAGATGTCCTGACAAAAGTTAATCCACAAGTATTGTTGACTCCATTTTCAAAGTATAGCATCTTAAATGGAATTAATCCTTGATCATGATAAATTGCAAGAACTCCGTCAAAGTTTAAATAAAGTTTTTTGCCAAAAAAGCTATCTGAGGGGAATGGACCAAAAGCATTTACACCTTGCTTTCTTTTTGCTTCAATACATGGGATGATAGTATTTTTTTCTTCTAAACCTATTCTGCCATCATCTCCCGCATGAGGATTTAATCCTAAGATTGCAATTTTTGGATTTGAAATACCAAAATCAAATTTGAGCGCAATATTAAACTCATCAATTTTTTTATTTAAATATGATACGTCTGTAGTTTTCGAAATTTCACTCAAAGGAATATGATCACTAGCCAAGGCGATCCTAGTCTGCTCTGCAACCATAATCATCATAGTCTCTGAATTAAATCGATTTGCTAAATACGCAGTATGTCCTTTAAAGTCTCTATATCTTGATTGAGGAATATTTGCTTTACATAGTGGAGCAGTTACTAAAGCATCTAATTTTTTATTTTCAATTGAATCACATGCAAAATCGAGTGAGTCAAAAGCGGCAATCCCTCCTTCATCATTTTGAATGCCGAATTGAATATTAAATGAACGATTCCAAGGGTCACATAAACCTATAACTCCTGGTTCAAGCTCACTTCCTGGCCGGACTTGACAAAACGGGATCACTCCACTTGTTATGGATTTTTGGTGAATTGCAATTATTTCGAGAGAAGAAAAAAGATAGAAATCAGCTTTTAAGCGTATCTCTTTTGAAGACAGCGCTTTGAGAATGACTTCAAGTCCGATACCATTTGTGTCCCCGGAAGTAATCCCAATCTTCAATTTATTCATGACTTAACCTTACTGAAAAAATCATGTAAAAGGCGAACGCCAATTCCAGTACCCCCTTTATGAAAATAACCATGGGGGCTGTCAAGAAAAGCAGGCCCTGCTATATCTAAATGAATATATTGGTAGTCTGTGAAATGCTCAAGAAACTTACCAGCAGTAATCATACCTGCGTCTGGTCCACCAATATTTTTAAGGTCAGCAATTTCACTTTTTAAGAGGTCATTGTATTCATCCCAAAACGGGAATTGAACTAACCGTTCATGGGTTTCTTCACCACTATGGGTTAGTTGTTCCCAAAATTCTGTTCCAGCATTACCCATTGCCACAATTGCATTAGGACCAATGGCTTTAGCGGCAGAACCAGTAAGAGTAGCTAGATCAATAACCAATTTTGGATTATATTTTTTTGCATAATGCAGAGCATCTGCCAGTATTAACCGGCCCTCTGCATCTGTGTTTAGAACCTCGACAGTTGTCCCATCTGATATTTTAATAACATCTCCTGGAGTTATGGCATTTCCACCGGGTCTATTGTCAGTTGCAGGTATTAGACCTATTACCCAAGTAGGTATTTTATCATTGGCTAATGCACACAAGGTCCCCACAACTGATGCTGCTCCAGCCATATCACATTTCATTGTATCCATGAAATTACTTGGTTTAAGGCTAAGGCCACCAGTGTCATACATAACGCCTTTACCGACAATTACATATGGTCTTTTATTTATAGAGTTTTCGGGCTTATGCTCTAAAATACTGAATGTAGCGGGATCAACAGACCCTTTATTTACTCCTAAAAGTCCACCCATTTTTAATGATTCAATTTTCGCTTGATTCAGAATGGTTGTCGAGAAACCAAATATTTTCCCGAGTTCTTCGATTCTCTCACTGAGATTTTCAGCACTCAGGCTTAACAGAGGGGCATTTACTAAATCTCTGGCCTCATTTACCGCTAAACAAATAGAAGACAATTTTTGAGATTGCTGGGGGCTTAATCCAATTACTTCTAATTCTTTTAAAGACCAAGCCGAGCTTGCATTTTTACTCAGAAGTTTGTTATATCTGTATGAGGCCAATAGTAATCCTTCAGCTATCCAAAAAGAATCTCCACCAGCATCAAGACTCAAGACATTTATTTTATTTCTAATTAATTCTTGCCCAAGTTCCTTCCCCAAATTTCTAAGAGCATGTTTTCCAGAATTATCAAGATTATCACTATTGTTTATGCAAGCGAAAATATCAATATCATGTGAGGCAAAATGAGTCCAATTCGCAAGCTTTCTTGACAAACGACTAATTATTGTTTTTGATTTATTTATGTCAATACGGGTCTTATTCAGGGATTGTTCATTAGGTCTAACAACAGCCATACAATGGCCATCTGATGTTGAGGAATTAAAAGTCAATTTCATAGAGCTAAGTTAGTCATCGTACCTTTGGAATATGTTTACCGGAATAGTAGAAAATTTAGGGACTATTGTTGCAGTTTCAAATGAAAAATCAAATATTCATTTTGATATTGATAGTCCTTTAGCAAAAGAGTTTAAAATTGATCAAAGTATTGCTCATGATGGCTGCTGCTTGACTGTAATTGCTTTGAATAGAGATGAAAGCCAAAAAATAGCAGGCTACAGGGTAACAGCAATAGACGAAACATTGCAGAAAACAACATTACAATATTGGAGACCCGGAAGTTTGATAAACATAGAGAGATGCACTAAAGTAGGAAGTCGTCTAGATGGACATATAGTTCAGGGCCACATTGACTGTACTGCGTTGGTTTCGAATATAGTTGATCAAAATGGCAGCTGGGGAATTAAAATAGATCATGAGCTAAGCCGACAATATCAAACTGTAAATAAAGGGTCAATTACTATTAATGGAATAAGTTTGACAGTTGTTGAATCTGGTGCTGATTATTTTTCAGTAGCAATTATTCCCTATACATGGAATAATACTAATTTTCACCTCCTTAATATCGGAGATCAAGTCAATATAGAGTTTGATATTATTGGAAAGTATGTATCCAAAATTTTAGAAGGGAAATAGATAGTAGATTTTAACTCTCTAATGAATCTATAAAATGAACTTCAGGATTCAATATTTCTTCTACTAAGGGGATTAAGACGAATGTTTCAAAATCTTCTAACTCTTTAAAAGTTAAACTATCGTGTTTTTGCCATTTTATATAAGCTACCGGCTTAGATGCATGCCTCATACTTGATATTCCTGCTTTAAATTTCATTGCAGGGTTTGTTTTCTCTTGTTTACTAAGAAGCCAAGCATAGGTCATAAGCTGAAAGGCTTTTTCTTTTTTTTTCTTTGAATCTAAAAGGTCATTCCATTCTTTAAATTTTATCTGGTCGTTTTGGAAATCTCCTGTTTTCAAGTCGACAATTACCCAATAGTTTTCCCATTTTTCAACTCTATCAGCTTTGCCTCTGATTTTAATAGTAGTTCCATTATTCAGTTTCAGGGGGCTTTCTAAATATTCTTCAACCAAATAAACTTCCCACTTGCTAGCTTGATTATCTCTTTCCTTTATTCGTTTCCCTTCTTCCCGGGACCAATCATATCCAATTTTCTCAATCACTTTTCTTTCCAAATGAAAAGGGCCTGAGTCACTTTGAATTGGGAAGTGTCTTGAAATACTTGAGGTTATAGATTTTTCTATTTTTGATAAATCCCAATTATTATTGGACTTATAGTATTTATACAAATCTTGATGCAAATCATGTAATATGTTTCCTCTAATATTGGCAGGCAATCGGTCACTATGAGTTTCTTCTTTTCTTATTCCAAGTACATATTGTAAATAAAACTGATAAGGGTTTTTTATATAAGCTGAACCAGCTGATGGGCTTATTCCTTTTTCCTTAAGTCGTTTAAGTGTTCGCTCAATTACTAAAGGGTATTTGTATATGCTTCTTTCACCTTTTATTGTTTTTGCATCAAGCTTCAATTCAAGATTAACATCTTCCCATTTAATACCTGAATAGCGTGATAATTCGATTTCCATTTGTTGCAAAAACCTACTTGCCTCGCTAGAATTAAGCCCATCAGATCCACTATTTACCAGAAAAATGACTTTTTTTGCTCTTTGAACAAGCCTATATGTGTGGTAGGCAATAATTGCCTCTTGTTCTCTTATAAGCGGAATTTTATATGCTTTACGGAGATCATTAGAAAGAAATGAGTTACTGCTCCTTCTGCCGGGCAAGACTCCTTCATTGCAAGGTGCAAGAATTACAGTATCAAAATCAAGATTTCTAGTTTCTAATAGCCCCATAATTTGCAACCCTTCAAAAGGTTCTCCATAAAAATTAACCGGGCTTTCTTTTGAGAAATGTCGAAATAATTGTCGTACGGTTCTATATTTTAAATCTTTTCTTTCTGTCCAATTTATCAGCCTGTCTAATGCCTGTATACATAGTTTTGCCGGTTCTATTTCCCATACAGATTTGATTTTTTCAGAATAATCAAATAATCTTTTTCTCAGGTTTTTTATAAAATAGATGTAGTTGGGATATTCTTCCCATAAATCAGAATTTTCACCAATTAGATCAATCGTATCATTTACCGACCAATAATTTCTTTTTGAATATTTAAGATCATTAATTTGGGATTCCATATTAAGTCCGCCACTTGCATTTCTCATTGCACAGCATATAGGATTAGCAAAAGTTGCCTCCAATAATTGTAATGGATACTTGCCACTTATTTCTTTCGTTTCTTGAAGTTGGAAAAGAAGGTCAACACTGGAATAAGTCACAGTAGAGTTTAAAGCCATTCCCATAGTAACGTTAGCTTCTTGAATTTCTGAGGGAAGAGCCTGTAGAGTAGGGATTAATAATTCTTCATCAGCTAATACTAAAGCGCATTTGTTAAAATTAGTGGTTAATAGATGCTCATGATTAAGGATGTCCCCAATTACTTTAGCCAGAGCAATATTACCGTTAGCACGGATTATTGAAAAAGAAATTTGTGATGTCAAAAAATTTGCCGGGGGGCTCATAATTTCTGAAACCATTTTTGTCGGTAAATTCTTCAGGTTTTTACGCAGATAGTGTCCTGCTTCAGAACTTAAATTATTGACATAATGGGCATCAACATCCCAGAAGGCATCTGCATCATAATATTCATAGGCAGACTTAAATAGACTAATCTCAGGTGGGGTAAGAGCATTAAAGCCCACAAAAACTAGATGGTCTATTTCTTTTTGTGACATCCAGTCATTAAAATCCACTTTAGTTGGTCCTATTTTACTTGGACTTGCTCGGTTAAAAATCTGACCTGCAGATCCTAAGTTTTTTTTATGTAGGGTTTCATTATAGAGATTAAACAAATCTGGTAATTGTCTCCATAAGTTCAGGCGACGATTCATAAGATCAGTTGGTTTGTCAAGTCCCCATTGAGCAAGAGATTCAATTTCTTGCATCTCTTTAAAGATCCTTTTGCTGTCGACACCAAATCGGTGAATTTCATCAAAGTCTTTTAAAACTGTAGGGGCCCATTTAAGAAACTCGTCAAGACTATCTGAATACCCTTCATTGAGCTTCTCGTATGAGTCATATAAAGTTATTAATTGGTCCATGCTATTTGCCATGTCTAGACCCGATAGGTCTGCCATTATTTCTTCAATCGTAAAAATCGCAGGGGAAAGAACTGGAGATGGAACTTCTTCGAGAATAGCTTGTCTCAAAACCCTCTCAGCTCTTTTTGAAGGCACGATGATGCCAACTCGATGGATTTCCGAGTACTGCTCTAAAATCGCAATTGATACTCGAGTTAAAAAAGCTTTCATATTAGGAGTTATTGAGAACGATATAATTCTTGAGACTCAATATACAATTTTACTTCTTTTGGAAGATCATGGATCTCTGTAGCTTTATTTGCTTGTTCAATAGATTTTCTTATCTCACTGCTACTATCGTTAAGGAGTGGGGCTTCAATGAAATCGATTCTTGGATTTGTTAAAAATAAATTAGAACCATTAAATTCATTTGACCCTCTGGGGTATACTAAGATATTGGAAAGCTCTAAAATTCTCTCAGGACTTTTCCAGCTATCTAAACTTTGGAAATTATCCGCCCCAATAATTAAGTAAAATTTATTTTCTGGGTCCCGATTAACTAGAGCTTCGATAGTATTAACAGTATAGTTTGGGGTGGGTAATTCTAATTCAATTTTTTCTACCCGAAATTTTCTATACTCGTGAATAGCTAATTCCACCATTCTGATTCTATTTTTATTAGGGGCTAAAACGGAGGGATCTTTTTGCGGATTTTGAGGAGTGACGACAAACCAAATCTCATCTAATTTTTTCCATTTTAACATGGACAAAGCAATTTCTAGATGACTTTTATGAATGGGATTAAAGCTGCCAAAAAAAAGACCGATTTTCATGGGCTTATAAATTTTGCTACAAGTTCATGAATTTGCTTAAATGCAGTTTCTATTTGATCGTTGATGATTACATGATCAAAATTTGCAGCGAAACTTATTTCTTCTTTTGCTTTGGCCATTCGATGATGAATTCTGTCCTTACTATCGGTCCCTCTTTTTCTTAAACGATGTTCAAGTACTTCTAATGACGGAGGCATAATGAAAATAGATAAAGTATTGAGATTATACTTTTCTTTTAGTCTAACCCCTCCATGAACGTCTATATCAAAAATAACTGTCTGTCCTTTGTTCCAAAGTTTCTGAACATCAGATTCAAGTGATCCATAAAAATTGTCTTCATACACTTCTTCCCATTCTAAAAAAGATTTAGATTTTATTTTTTCTTTAAAATCAGTTAGTGACAAAAAGTGATAGTCAACACCATCTTGCTCATTCAACCTTGGTTGTCTTGTTGTTGCAGAAATACTAAACGCCAATGTCGGAAAATTCTCGAGCAATCGATGAACTAATGTCGTTTTACCGGATCCAGACGGTGCGGCGAGGACTAAGAGTTTCATAAAATATTTAGTACTTGTTCTTTTATTTTATCAAGAGCCTCTTTCATTTCAACAACAATTTTTTGCATGCCGGCATGATTAGATTTACTCCCCAGTGTATTTATCTCTCTACCAATTTCTTGGCTTATAAATCCTAATCTTCTGCCATTCCCATCTATCATAGATTGTCTAAAATGGTCGACATGAAACTTAAGGCGAACTTTCTCTTCATTAATATCTAGCTTCTCCAAGTAATAAATCAACTCTTGTTCAAACCTGTTCTTATCGAACTGAACTTCGCCTAATCCTCGAATCAGCTTATTTTTTAGATTTTTCATGCGTTCTTCCTCGAATGGTTGAATAGACGAAAGTCTCGCTTCGATAGATGAAAGGTTTTTCTCTAAGTCAGATTCTAAGACAACTCCTTCATTTACTCTAAACTCATCTAAAGAAACAATAGCATTATCAATTGCCAAATCAACATCTTTCCATTCTTTTTCTGTAATCTCTGAATGTTCATTTTGAACAGGAATTCTAAGTGCCATCATCAGCAAATCTGAATGGGGTATTGGTTCAGAGCTTACAGATTGAAGTTCAGACATAACCCTCTTAAGCCAATTCAAGTTTATCCCAGACTTTAGTTCATTATTTATTTCGCGATTAATATTAATATCAACTTTCCCGCGTTCGAGCTTCTCTCCTATTCGTTTGCGCCACAATATTTCGCGTTCACGAAAATCACTAGGGCATCTAATTGATAGATCTAAATTTTTACTATTTAGAGAACGAATTTCTACTTTGATTTGAGTTGATGAGCTTTTTGTTTGCCCTTTCCCAAAACCTGTCATGGATTTGATCATAGCCACAAAGGTAAAACCTCAAGGGAACTTACGGAATGTTTATCCCAATTATATGATTCATATTTATTTATTAAGTCTTTAGCATTAGACGGAGCTAGGTCATTATTTAGACCAATTCCTCTCGCGATGAGCCCCAGGACTTCTTCTGGAGTCCCCCCGTTGTCATAATAGTCTTTTAAAGATATGGCCCCATCGGTTTTAGTTAATTTTTTTTTGTTGGGACCAAACCATAATGGGGCATGAGATATTTTAGGAAAACCATAACCTAATAATTTTCTTAAGTGATGCTGCAACGGGCCACATTCTTTTAGATCTCGTCCTCTAACGATGTGACTTATTTCCTGATATGCATCATCTACAACAACAGCAAAATTATATGACCAGATATTATCTGAACGTCTAATAATTGGATATCCATCCCAGTTTTTGATTCGTAAACTATACGGCTCTTCAAAGGGCAATTTTTTATTTAAGCATGTTCCTGGGTAAGACTGATTAGATTGACTTTGATCTTGGATCGATTCTCGAATATCTTTCCTACTGCATGAACATGAAAAAATCAAGTCTTTTTTAATTAAAAACTCTAATGCCGTTTTATAATCATTTTCTCTTCTAGACTGAAAAAGGGGCTGCTCATCCCAGTTTAATCCTAATTTAATCAGATCTTCAAAAACTGAATCTACATATTGCTTTTTACATCTTTTGTGATCAATGTCTTCAATGCGCAAAACGATTTTACCACCATAACTTTTAACCTGCAACCAAGAGAGCAAAGCTGTTGAGGCATTACCAATATGCATATGGCCTGATGGAGAAGGGGCGAATCTTCCAGTCATATTGTGAAAATACAACATAGGTATTTAAGAAAGTTAAGCTTTAGGTACCTTCGTTGTATGGAATCAAAACATTTTGGAACTCGGGCTATTCACGGAGGTCAACGCCCCGACCCATCAACAGGAGCAGTTATGCCCCCAATTTATCAGACATCTACTTACGCCCAGAAATCCCCAGGAGAGCATAAAGGATATGAGTACAGTAGAACTCAAAACCCAACTCGAAGCGCCTTAGAGGCATCTTTAGCGTCAATTGAAAATGGCACTCACGCTATGGGTTTCGGTAGTGGTCTAGCTGCAGTTGATGCTTGTATGAAACTACTTTCTCCTGGAGATGAGGTTATTTCTACAAATGATTTATACGGAGGTACTTATCGACAATTTGTCCATATTTATGAGAAATATGGAATTAAATTTCATTTTGTTCCTATGTCTGATGAATCTGTAATAGAATCAAAAGTCAATAGCAAGACAAAAATGATCTGGATAGAGAGTCCTACAAATCCAATGTTGAATGTTGTGGATATTGAGAAGGTCTCAAAAATCGCAAGAGCTTCAGAGGCTTTATTAGTAGTTGACAATACTTTTGCTACTCCATATCTTCAACAGCCTATAAAGCTTGGGGCCGATATTGTTTTGCATTCTGGCACAAAATACCTCGGGGGTCACAGTGATCTTGTTCTTGGAGCATTAATTGTTAATGATAAAGATTTAGCAGATCGTTTATACTTTATTCAAAATTCTACAGGAGCAGTATGTGGACCAATGGATAGTTTTTTGGCGTTAAGAGGCATAAAAACACTTCATATCCGAATGGAAAGGCATTGCAGTAATGCAAATGAAATCGCACATTTTTTAAAATCACATCCGGCCGTCGGTCGAGTTGTATATCCAGGACTCACAGAGCACCCAGGCCACCTGGTCGCCAAGAAACAAATGAGAGATTTTGGTGGCATGATATCATTTACAGTTAAAAGTGACCGCGCTGAAGATGCAAGTAAAGTAGTTAGCTCAATGAAAATATTCACTTTAGCCGAGTCTCTTGGTGGAGTGGAATCTTTATCAGGCCATCCGGCATCGATGACTCATGCATCTATTCCAAAAGAGCAGCGTGAAGCAAATGGTATCTCAGACGGGTTAATTCGTTTAAGTGTTGGTATAGAGGATATTCGTGATTTGAAAGCTGACATTGAAGCAGCACTTTCATTACTTTTATAAATTATGGCTGAAAAATTTGTAGTAATTGGTCTAGGCCAATTTGGTCGAGCAATTTGTAAAAAACTTTCAGCAAAAGGGGCTGAGGTTATTGCAATTGATATAGATGAAGATAGAGTTGACGAGATAAAAGATCATGTGTCTTACGCAGTTCAGCTAGATTCAACAGACAAGCGCGCTCTTGAGTCTCAAAACATAAGTGAAATGGATGCAGTTATTGTTTCCATAGGTCATAATTTTGAAGGTATGCTGTTAACTACAGTAAAGCTTCTCGAGATAGGTGTTAAGCGTTTAGTAGCTCGAACACAGGGAGATACTCAAAGAAAAATATTAGAGAAAATGGGGGTAACGGAGATCTTGTCTCCCGAAGAAGAGGTCGGAATAAATGTTGCGGAAAGGTTAATGAATCCTTCGATGTTGATGTGTCTGCCTCTTCCAGATAATTATGAAATTGTAGAAATAACCGCTCCAAAATCTGTTGTTGGCAGAACTATTAAAGATCTCGGTTTATTATCTAAGTACCGTCTTAATCTTGTCACTGTAATTGAGAGTTCAGGGAATGTAGAACTTCACATAAAGGGGGTTATCGAGGATGATGAAATAATAAAAGAGAATTATGTCTTAGTTGTTTTTGGTTTGACTCATGATGTAGAACGATTTATAGATATTAATGGATAACAAGGCAATTTTTAATGTTTTATCCTTAGCGACGCTTCTTGTCGTTTTGGCTTGTAATCGGAATTCAAATAATAATCAATTACCCCCTCGTGCTTCTGGGCCATTTGAGCAGAGATTAACAGATGGATGGAAAGTTTTCTCCGTTTCATTTGAAGGCGAAATGGATAATCCTTTTGACACAACAACGCAAGCTAAGTTTAAAGGAGATGCTGATGCAGTTCAAGGAGAATTTACTTTTGAAGATCGCAATGATTCTGCCATCGTTGATTATCGTATTGACTTTTACTTAAATCTAATGTTGGGGTTGGCGCCAATAAATTATGTTAATCAGGGAGAGGGTATTTGGGCCTTTGATTCATCTATTCAAACATTGTGGTTTTATGACTACCCTGACACATTAACGTTTGTTGTGGATCATGATGCAGACACTTTGCAGTTATGGCATTCTAATGTTGTAATTAATGACCCTTCTCTGGGAGAAGATATTCAGGCACGGCTTGATATTGAATTAAGAAAATAGTTTTTACATAAAAAAAGGGCTCCAATATGGAGCCCTTTAATTTTTCTAATGGATTATAATTAGTCCTCTTTGCTAACCGCCAAAGCGTAAACAACAAGACCAAAACCAATTTTGTTAATTGCATCAGCAATGTTGTAGAAAATATCTACTCCACCGTTGTATCCAACCATCTCTGCAACGTCCATTCCGAATAGACCGCCTTCAGTTCCTAAGATGTAGCCAATTGGATATATAGCCCAACCGATAACAACAAACTTAGTAAGGTGTCCTACAGCTCTTTGAACTTTTCCGCCAGCAGAAGCAGCTAATTCAGCAACTTCACCTTTCCAAACTAACCACACAATATAGAAGTATGCAGCACCTGAAATAGCTCCGTATACCCATGATGTTGAAGAATCTGCATAAAATGCTTCTCCGATATAACCGAAAACAAGCATAGCTACAGAAGCAACGAGTAATTTGTAAAGCAAGCCAATCTTAGCGCCAGCTTTCTTAGTTAAAAGATAGAATTCCACACACATTAAAGGAACAGTCAACGTCCAGTCAATGTATCTAAGCACTACAGGTGTTTCTCCTGTGCCCATGTAAAAATCACGCATGTAATAATAGTGTACTGCTGCGATACCAGTGATCAAAGCAGAAACTAAAAGAGATAATTTCCACTCGTCTGCAACGCGACCGCGCTCGAACAAGAAGAAAACAGAAGCAGCAAACATAGCCATATAGCCTGTGAAGAATGTGAATCCAACATAGTCATCCGGTCTAAAGGTTGATACATCAGTTGATAAAAAAATGTCTAAAAAGCTCATATTAATAAATTTAAATTTAGGTGAATGTATGCGATTAGTATATTTCTACAACAAGTAATCGCAGGTTTTGATTAATCACTTGTAAAAGTATATTCGAAATTCCTAATATCAAAATATGAGTTAAGTGTTGAATTACAATGTGTTATGTTATTTAGTGCCCTTTCTTAAGAGTGTTTTTTAGCAAAAAAGCACATATGTCACTGATCGGATTTAAAAAGTTTTGAACTTAGATATTGCTTTAAAATTTCAATACGAGTGCAACATTGAGTTGATATAACTCAAGATATGAACACTTATATAACTGCTTGATTTTAGGGTATTTGAGAATTTATTGTACTTTCTGCGAAACCAAAACAAACATAATATGAACGAAATAATTCAAAGAGTTCTGGATTTACCAGGCCAAATTACAGCGCGTGTTTTAGGGACACGAGTTAGCGATACTTTAAATAAGTTTGATTCTGGCAAAGGGATTCGAAGTTATTTTCAGACGATATATTCCTGGTTATCCTTGGGAATGACCATTTTAATGATTTGGGAATTAGTGGACGGAATAAATGATCATTTTAGTTCTGCAGATACAATGGGGATCATAGGTAGTGTTATCACTACTCTTATTTGCCTTATTGCGGCTTTCGCTATTCCTAATGTCATTAGAATTCGCGGTGAAGAATTAGTTGGAAAGCATACAGGTATGGTTCAATTCTTAGCCCACGATGTGATGAAGACAAACATCAGGCTGATGGGAGAATTAAGTGCTCTAGTAGTCTTCACGCAGGCCTTATGTATGGTTGTTGCAACTTTATTTAATGCTACTGTTTATGCTCCACTTGCTGGGGGAGAAGAAATCGCCTCTATGTTGAGTGGTATATATTCTTGGTTCACCGGTGTGGCAGGGGAGAATATCCCATTTGATTTTATGGGAGCTGCAACTTCTTTTGCAAACCCTGCAGATTGGAATGCTAGTATTTCAGGGTCTTGGACTTGGGATAGTGTTATGGGCACATTGGGAATGTTAGTTAATGCTATTTTACTATTGGCTTCTTATTATGTCATTCTATCAATTTATAGTGTGGCTTATAATATTACAGCATGGCTTGTGGGGTGGATACAAAAACCCAACTTACCCATTAAAATGCATTAGAATATTTAGTTTATATAAATAATAAACCCCGCTAATGAGTGGGGTTTATTTTTATATGTCCATTTGGCTTTCCTACCTTCGCTTTATGGGTAGAGTTCTAACAGGCATTCAAACTTCCGGTCGTCAGCATTTAGGCAATATATTAGGTGCTATAAAACCTGCGATTTCACTAGCAAATGATCAAAGAAATGATGCGTATTTATTTATTGCAGATTTGCATTCTTTAACTTCAATAAAAGACAGTACTAAAAGAAAGGAAAATTTGTTATCTACTGCAGGAGCTTGGCTTGCTTGTGGATTAGATCCGAAAAAAGTTGTTTTCTATGCTCAAAGTGACGTCCCTGAATGTACTGAATTGACATGGTATTTAAATTGTTTTACTCCTTACCCGATGCTGGCGAATGCTCACAGCTTTAAGGATAAATCAGATCGTCTTTCAGATGTCAATGCAGGTCTTTTTGATTACCCTGTTTTGATGGCAGCAGATATTTTACTTTATAATGCAACGCAAGTGCCCGTGGGGAAAGATCAAAAGCAGCATTTAGAAATGACAAGAGATATTGCAGAAGCCTTTAACCGTCATGTTAAAGAGGATGTTTTAATTATACCTGAGGCCAAAATTGATGAGTCAATCATGACAATTCCAGGAACTGATGGGCAAAAAATGTCAAAATCATATGGAAATGTAATTGACATTTTTCTTCCTGAAAAGCAACTAAAAAAACAAGTGATGTCAATAGTCACGGATTCATTATCAATTGAGGAACCTAAAAACCCTGAGTCCTGCAATGTTATGAATATATTCAGACTTATTGCTGAACCTGAGGCTATTGAAAAAATGGAAGATCAATATAGAGCTGGAGGATATGGCTATGGTCATGCGAAATTGGCCTTGCACGAGACTATTCTTAAGAAGTTTAATTCTGAAAGAATAAGGTTTGATGAGCTGATGAAAGATCCAGATGAAATTTATAATGCTTTGAATTTAGGAGCAAAAAAAGCTAGAGTCATTGCACAAGAAACCCTGAATAAAGTCAAAAAAAGCCTAGGATACAGATAATTAAATTTTAGGCCTATTTTGTTTTTTTAATTCGGTTGAGTCCCCATGTCCAATGAATTGATCTTTATAACCTTGAGGGATTAACTGGATATTAGGATTATTTTCCGCAATCCATGATGCTAATTGTGACCCCACACCTCCAATAGATTGTGCATCTTCCCAAATAACCCATTTAGAATAAGTTTTAGAAAAGGATTGTAACATATCTGAATTAATGGGTTTTGCTTTTCTTAAGTCAATAATTGCATCAGACGGGTTTGAATGAATTAGTGCTTCTTCAATTGTTGGCCCCAAGCACCAATGAACGGTCTCATGGCCTAATCGCATGATATCCATCCCACCTTTTCGCTCAAGTGCATTGGGTAATTTTATCTCTTTGCCTTTAGGATACCTGATTATTGAAGGGCCACCATATTGTATCGCTTCATCAATTGCATTTCTAAGTTCTAAATTATTTCTTGGTGCCCAAATATGAGTGTTTGGGATGCTGCTATACAGAGCTAAGTCAAAAACACCATGATGTGTAGCTCCATCTTCACCGACTATTCCAGCTCTATCGAGACATAGTAATACAGGTAAGTTTTGCAGTGCAACATCGTGTATCCATTGGTCCACAGCTCTTTGAGAAAATGTCGAATACAGATTAACTATGGGTCGCATTCCCGCTGCCGCCATTCCTGCAGCTTGAGTTATAACATGCTGTTCTGCTATCCCAACATCAAAGAAACGTTCAGGGAACTTATCTCTAAACAGGTCTAAGCTGCATCCTTGAGCCATCGCAGCAGTAAGTGCAATTATTCGATTGTCTTTGTGAGCTAGAGCTATTAATTTTTCAGCAAAATGAGTTTGGAAATTGAATTGACCAGGAGAACTTTCAGAAAGCCCAAGATCTTTAATAGTTGGTCGACTTGTTTTAACATGTAAAACTCGTGGCCCTTTATATTTTAAAGCCTTATTAATCTTAAGAAGAAGTTCAGCAATGTTGTTTCCATTTATATGACCATCTATAAAATTCCATCCTAAAGATGTACAGAATTCTTTATAATCTCCAGAGTCATGAAGAGCACCTACATTTTCTTCAATAGCAAAACCGTTATCATTAATAATCAATAATATGTCATCCCCCTTTGAGCCTGCATCATTCATGGCTTCATATACCATCCCACCAGTAAATGCCCCATCACCTACAACTGCAACTTTATGACGATTTCTTTTTATTAATACATCAGCTCTAGCAAATCCAATCAATGCCGAGAGTGCAGTACTTGAATGTCCCACACCAAAAGAATCAAAATTGGATTCATTCCGGTTCGGAAAGCCACTTGGACCATTTTTTTTACGATTAGATTTAAAAACATCTGCACGATCTGTTATTACTTTATGCACATATGCTTGATGACCAACATCCCATAATAAAATATCTTTTGGGGTATCAAGGGCTATGTGCAAAGCCATGGTCAACTCAGTTACGCCGAGACTAGAGGCTAAGTGCCCTGCTTTTTCTGAAGTCGAATCAAGAATGAATTCACGGATGTCGATACAAGCCTTTTCGAGAGACTCAATATTCATTTTTCTCAATTCAGAAAGTGACGGAATGGCTTGCATATGTCAAAAGTAATGTCTGCCTACTCCTAAATGTAATTAAATGAATAAGTTATGAGTTGGTTTTAAAACTAAAATCAAATTAGGCTTCCTTTTCAATTATTGCCCAATAACGTCTTGATTTGCCAACCTCAGATAAATAGAGCATTACAGGAACTATGACTAAAGTTAAAAAAGTGGCAAAAGTCAAACCATATATAACTGTCCAACATATAGGCCCCCAAAATGCAACATTATCTCCACCAAAATAAATTTGAAGATCATTTTGAGATATAAGGGTGTAGAAGTTTAAATTCATTCCTGTAGCTAGGGGTAATAGACCTAAAATAGTGGTGATTGCTGTTAATAGTACCGGCCGAAGTCTTGTTTTTCCTGCAAGAACTAAAGCTGCAGCCAGATCATCTACTGGCAAGTATGCTTCTATACTTAATTTCAAATCTACTTTTTTTCGGGCTATAACTTGGTTCGCATAATCAGCTAAAACAATAGCATTATTTACAACAACCCCAGCAAGAGAAATGATGCCAATCATTGTCATAATTATCACAAAGTCCATTCGGAAAATAACAAGCCCCAGTAATACACCAATTAATGAAAGAACTACAGTCGTTAAAATCAAAAATGGTATACGTGCGGAATTAAATTGACCTACGATAATTAAAAAGATCATAAAAACCGCCCCCAATAATGCTTTTGAAAGAAAACTAAATTCTTTGGCTTGCTCTTCTTGTTGTCCTGTAAATGAAAGCGAAATACTTTCAGGGAGCTCGTAGTTTAAGAGCAAAGCTTTCATCTCGGCAACAATTTGATTTGCATTAGCTCCCTCTTGCAAGCCGGAGTATACGGTAATTACTCTATCTAGATCTTTACGCTTAACAGCTGAAAACGTTGAGGATTTAGTTGCAGATGCAATTGCGCTAATCGGAACCTGTTTGATTTTTCCATCGCTCTGATCCCTAAACGTTATTTTTTGATTCATTAAACTTTCAAGATTGTACCTATAATCATCTGATAGTCGAATATTTATAGGGTACTCATCTTCATCATTTTTGAAGCGGCTTATTTCTTTACCAAATAAGGCGGTTCTCAGGGCATCACCAATTTGACCTGTAGACACACCTAAACTTCTCGCTTTGGCGCGATCAACGTAAATAGGCAATTCCGGCTTTCCAGATTCTACATCTACTTTTAGTTCGTCGTATCCCTTTATAGCCGAACTTTTTATATATCTTTTCACATCCTGGGCCACAGCTAAAACTTCAACGTAGTCTAATCCTGATAGTTCAATATTGATAGGTGGACCTTGAGGTGGACCTTGCTCATCTTTTGCAATAACGACTATTGCTCCGGGAATATTTGAAACTTTATCTCTTAGAAGATTTAAAACATCAGAGCTTAATACAGGATTCCCTGTAGCGTCTATGCGATATTTCGTTTCACGAAAAGCCACAACAATTTTAGATTTATGCGGAGTGGCCGCATTGTCTGGCCCTTGATTCGGATCACTGGTTCCTTTACCAACTTGCGCAATAATGGATTCAACCATATAATTATAGTTTTCTCCATCTTTATTATAGGTGTAGGACTCTAGTATATTGGAAATCTCTTTTTCCAATTCCAATGTTACAATATTGGTTTCTTGGATATCTGTACCAACAGGTAACTCAATAAAAATATTTGCTAAATTGGGTTGAGAATCCGGGAAGAATAGAACCTTTGGAGGTAATACAGAGAGAAGAATGATCGAGAAAAAAAGTAGACCAACCGTGCCAAAGAAAGTAGATCTTGCATTTTTTCCACGAAGGGAAAATTCAATTAATCTAGTATATTTTTTCTCTACTGCAGGTAATAGTTTCGTTTGAAAATATTGCGTTCCCGGTTCAAAAACATATAAATAACTTAAAATGAGTAGTCCTGAGTAAAATTGAATATTACCAAAAATAGTAGCGCCTATTAGATAATTAAAAACAAACCCTAAAACAACTAGGATAAGGCCAATGGATGTCCATTTTGGTCGACCAATTTTATTCTCGCTAACCTTCATAAACCTCGCCGCTAAAGATGGATTTATAACAAGCGCAACAAAAAGGGAAGAGGAAAGAACAACGATTAGAGTATAGGGGAGAAATTTCATGAATTCACCGATTATTCCTGGCCAAAGAGCTAAAGGAATGAAGGCTGCTAGAGTGGTTGCTGTAGATGTTATTATGGGCATTGCAACTTCTGCAGCCCCCAGTTTTGCTGCTTGAACAGGAGTGTATCCCTGGCTCAGAAATCTATATATGTTTTCTACGGTTACAATCCCATTGTCAACAAGCATTCCCAATGCTAAAACCAAGGCAAATAGGACCATGAAATTTAGAGTAACTCCCATTGAGTTTAGTATGAAAAAGCTCAAAAGCATACTCAAAGGAATCGCAATTCCCACAAATAAAGCATTTCTTAAACCTAAGAAGAAAGTTAAAACCAGGACTACTAGTAAAACACCAAAAATGATCGAGTTTTCTAACTCACTTACTTGATTTTTAGTTTGGGTGGATTGGTTATTTGTTATTGATAAAAGAAGGTTACTTGGAAAATAGGCTTGTTGAGCTGCAGAGACAATCTCATTGATGTCTCTTGATGCTAAAATCAGATTTTCTCCAGACCTCTTTTTTATGTCTAAAGTAACTACTGGATCATTGTATTGACGGGCATAAGACTCACGTTCAATTTCATCAAATTCTACAGATGCGATATCACGCAAGTACACTATTGCTCCCTTTTCATGTTTTACTATGATATCCTCAATATCAGTCAAAGATTCAAATTCGCCGATAACTCTTACGTTGCGCCTGTAGCCATCAACCAGGAGGTCTCCGCCAGAAATAGAAATATTTTCATTTTGAATTGCTCCTGCAATATCATTAAATGAAATATCTACAGACTCCATAATAGAGAGGTCAACTAAAATACGAACC
>MDSY01083772.1_pt1 | contig 50968 bp, 70 predicted proteins | sample 811131 | NCBI WGS metagenome assembly MDSY01 (sample SAMN05326643, study PRJNA326480) | marine metagenome | isolation source: seawater | place: Atlantic Ocean: South West | collected 2010 | reverse complement strand
CGCATGCTTACGCATAGTGCTAGCTTTTACTTTACGGGCCTTAACATGATGCTTTTTTGTTTTATTGTGTCGCATTCTATACTATAGTATAAAGAAAAAAATTTATAACGGCGTGCTTATATTACCACAATTTGCACATCCACCACTAATTTTACGCAGACGTCGACGAAACGTTTTATACTTTCTTTTCCTTATTATCAAGCGTTTGCTTTTTCTTCGAGAATTCCGGCGCTTGCGAGTTTGTCTCTGTTTCATTATATATAGATATAGATAAATTCTAAAAAAAACTTTACACTGTTATAATATACAATGAATGCACTTATAGAAGATTTAAAAAAACATAAAGTGCGTCGTGTAAGCTTACTTTTTTTATGTGGACTATGGATGTTATTATTACCATCCCATAGAGTAGTTCATCCATCTTTTGTTTTTGGATTCATGTGCTTTATTTTATTTTTAAATTTCCCAATCATTGTAACATTTAGTAATACTAAACCCTTATATTATGAAGATTTATTTTTGGATACATCTTTATTGCCAAAATTACAAATAGACGAAGAATCCAAGGAATGTTTTAAAAAAACATTTAGTTATATACTGGTAGTAACAAATTCTATATTAAGTGGATTACTATATGATTATTGGGTTATAAAAACAAAAAATACATCTTCATTGGTAGAAATTGTGGGGATATCCGGAGGTATTTTGAAAATATTTCAAATCATAAATCATTCAACAGGAATTGTAACATTAAAAATAATTAAATATAGAATAAGAGCACGAATAAGCAGTTTCGACGAATATGATGAAAACGCCGAAGAATTATAATATTAAACTTGATATCTGGATGCTTGTAATTCTATGCATGATGTTTCGGTATTATATTGAATACAATCTGTATAAAATCCTTCTTCGTCTAAGCTATCCAATATATTATGAAGAGAATAGCGCTGGCTTACTTTTTCCAAAAAGACATTCGGAGGGACAGATTGATTCCAAAACTGCAAATCAGAAACCATTTCATAAGAATCTTGATTAAACGTAAATCCAATGTCCATGCCATTTTCCTGTCGTATAATAACATCTGCCATGACTTCATTACCATTATATCCAACAACCAATGCAGGAATATCATCAATTATTAAATTTGGATTTACATCCAATAAAGATTGAATAAGTAAATCTTTATCGTTTAATTTCGTAGAAATATATGTAAAATGAGAATATATCGCGGGCATTTTTCGATTATAAATTGTCAATCCCGGAATAAAACACATAGATGAAGTAAAACACATTAAAAGCATGTAATAAAAAAGATTCATTATAAAATAATATGCAAATTATAAGTAAGCCCTTTTAATAATTATAATTATATTTAATAAAATACGACTCCAAATAATTGAAATAAAATAAATACAATTTGGAGTAGTAAATACACTCACTCAAATGACTAGTTCTGAAATATCAGACCTTGTCTGCGATACATTTAACCCATTTTCGGATGAATTATCATCCAAATTTACTGTAATGTATTTGGCCGCCCAGTCAGGAAAAACAAAACTATGCATTGAATTAATGGAACTATGGCAAAAATCAAGCCATTTTGATTTTGATACCTTTTCACATTGTCCTATTATAAATATAAACATATGGATGTCAGCAAATAATCAGCAGTTAGAAGGGCAAACAGAGGGAAGATTAAATGAACAAACATTTATAAATGCATTGAAGTGGGATTCAACAGAAAAAAAAACAGTGGAAGAGGTGAATCGTCTTCTTATGAAAGAAGAATACAATACAGTGGTATGTTGCACAAATCCATTTTCCATAAAAAAAATAAAAACCCTTATTTGTCAATTACAAGAAGATAATGATGAAGGGCTTTTCAGAAAAATTCCAAAAATAAATATATTTATAGATGAAGCTGATGCTACAATCAAGTCATGGCACAGTCTTTCAAATGTGTGTGAAGAATTGGATATTGTGGATAACATTACATTAATTACGGCAACGGGTATCGAAAAATTAGTAAACATATTCCCAAATTTACCAATATATGGATATGACAAAACATTTTCAAATGACAGTTACCATTCATGCAAAGATTCTATTCCAAGATACCATGAGAAACGTTTAAGTCCGGGAGATTATGCAATAAATGTGATGGAAACTTATCCATCCATATTACGACCAGGTGTATGTGGATATATGCCAGGAGGAAAAAAACAAATAACTCATTATCAAATCGCGAATTTTCTACTTTCAAAAAATTGTGCTGTATTTGTAATCAATGGAAGACACAAAGAACTGAGACTACCAAATGGAGCAGCGCCAATTCCTTTCACAAAAGGAAAACAAATAGGTGAAAACATATCAGAAATTTACATTAAATATGACTTATGCAATTATTTTGTAGGGATTGTTGGGTTGACTTGCACTGGGAGAGGTATTACATTGCATTCTCCAATATTACCATTAAGATTTGCAATCATTTCATATATTCGCAGTAAAAATGAGGCATACCAAACAGTAGCAAGAATGAATGGTCATATTAAAAAACATGACAATTATCGTCCACCAGTTGTCTTTTGTCAACAAAAACAGTGGAAAAATATCTTAGAAAAGGAAAGTATAGCGATTCATTTATCAAAAATAGCTTATGAAAAAAATAACTCAACGCGAGAGATAATTAAAAATGAAGATATTTTAAGAGCAAAAACAAGCACAGATAGGAAGTTTATGTTTTTCCGAGGAAAAGATGCAGCGGAACAAGCTTACGAATTTGTAAAAAATATTTTAAAACCAAAAAAACCAATGTTAATGCCAGGTATAAATTCAAATGCAAAGCATCCAACCATATGCAATGGTTCAGAACATGCACGTAAATATGATAATCAAGAGAAAACGCTTAGAAATTGGACAGAAGAAGAATATATGATAAGACCAACTCTTAGAAATCGTGAGCAATATAGGGCACATCCATCGCATATTTATGAAGATGGTGATTCATGGGCCGTATGGTGGAACCCAAATTATTTTAACACACTTGAGCAAGACGAAATAAACTCGTATTTAGAACATCAACCAACGCAGACACCTAATAAAAAAAAATATCATGAAGTTCTATAAATAAAAAGAAACATAGTTTTTTTTATTTCAATAAAAAAATTGAATTGAAATAAAGGAATCGTTAAACCAATAACCAAAACGATGAAGACCTTCAATCTAGACCAGCTCCGACTAGCCAAAACAAAGAAAGAAAATTATATTACTGTTATTGGATATGACCGTGTATCTGAAGAAATTATATGTGCAAGAATGGAAGTTCAAGGATTAACCCAAACCTTGCATTTGGGAAAGCTACCAAAAAGCGATGTTACAATCTATCCAAGTCTCAGAATGTTGCATGATAGTTTAAATGACCAAGAAACCCCGGGAATGGGTGAAGATTTAATCAAAACAATAGCCCACCTGGCTAATATAGGAATTAGCCATGAACTATGGAATGAACAACGCTATGGAACCATTGACTGGACAAAATCTCATATTTTAGAAAATGGCGAATGTGATATGTATGTTAGCTATCCAACTGCAAAGTTTAATTCATGTATGCCATAATATAAATACGTTAATAGTTTTATTAACAATATAAAAATCTATACAATATTAAATGAATTTTTTTTGTATACTGGGTGATTGTGGTAATACATATTGTCATCATTGTTATCCTGTAATAAATTGCAGTAAATCTCATACATATTGTAATACTCACGGAACATGTAAAGAAATTATGAAAGGAACTCAATGCGAAACAATATTAGTAACCGGATGCGCAGGATTTATCGGATCTCATGTATGTGAAAATCTATTAAAAGAGGATTATAATGTAATTGGTATAGATATTATCAATACTTATTATGATGTAGACATAAAATTAAATAATTTAAGTTTATTAGAAAGCCACCCCAATTTTCTTTTTTTAAAGGAAGATATTTGTAACACACAAGTGATTAGTCGATATAAACCAGATAAAATAATACATTTAGCTTCTATGGCCGGTGTTCGATATAGTATAGAAAATCCATCTTTATATGAAAAAACAAATATAGGAGGATTTATTCACATTATGGAAGAATCCATAAAAAACAAAGTAAAGCTCATAGTATATGCAAGTAGCAGCAGTGTATATGGGTTAAATAAAAAAGTCCCCTTTTCTGAAACAGACCCCATACAAACGTGCAATAGTCCTTATGCATGTAGTAAGTTAGCAATGGAAATATTTGCAAAAACATATTATCAGTTATATCAGTTACCTAATATTGGGTTACGTTTTTTCACCGTATATGGACCACGAGGCCGGCCAGATATGGCTCCATATAAGTTTTTAAACGCAATAAAGAACGAAACCTCTTTTAAAAAGTTTGGTGATGGTAGCACTTCGCGAGATTATACTTATATAGACGATATTGTGTGTGGTATTATATCAGCAATGAAAAATAAGAAAGAAGTTCAAAGTGAAGTTTATAATTTGGGAAATTCTACCCCGGTTACATTGAATGAATTTATAAAATTATGCGAAGAAGTAACAAATAAAAAAGCAATATATGAAGAAATTCCCATGCAAATAGGAGACGTTCCTCATACATATGCCGATATATCAAAGGCAAAAAATGATTTAGAGTATGAACCTAAAACATCTTTAAAAGATGGATTAACCAGTATGTTTAAAAGTATGAGTTAGAATTTTTAACTAAAATATCATAGTTTAGTTTTTTTCATATAAACATATCCACGTTTTTTAGTCCCATCATTTCCATAATAAATAGTATGCTCATATTTATCATTTTTTAAAAAATCATTTATAGCACGAACAATTTCTGGAAATTGTTTTTGAGTATAATCGTCACATATAATAATATCACCCACCTTTTGTCTTTGTTCTACAAATTTCAGTTCATTTGTTAAATCATTATAATAATGCGCACCATCTAAAAATGCAAAATGTATTCTTGATAACTGATTGCTTAACTCTAGTAATTTTTTATTGCTATCTCCCTTTTCAAATACAATATACTTATCTACAAGTGGTTTCCATTCTTCAACACATTCATTCAAAGATACACGGCGTTTTAACTGTGCTGCTTTTAAGCAATTATCAAACGTATCATTATAATCTAATGTATGAATAGTGCCTTGTATATTATGCATTTCCATAATTCTTGCCATAACAATAGAACTAAATCCCCGAGCGGTTCCTGTTTCAAGGATTTTAATATCATTATAGTTATGATTTTTCAAATAATGATGTAGTGCGCTTGAAATAACATATCCATGTAAATACATAGGTCGTGAATTTTTTATACATATTTGCAATTTTAGTCCAATATCATCCATTTCATCCTTATTATATAAATATTCAAAATGGTTTTTTATTTCATCTAAAATCGTGCCATAATTATATGTCTTTGCTATTGTAGATAATTGATGATATTTTTCTTCAGAATAAATCATTATACATAAATAATATATTTATTTTCATATTACTTTAACCCATTTAAATCGAACAAAATCATTAGACCAATTATTTTTTGCTTTTTTTGATTCTATTAATCTTATATTATGATGCGTATCTCTATTTATATTTGATTCTGCATCAGGATAATATAATAAATAAATATCTTTACAAACATTTACCTTCACTTTCCCCTGTGCCCTATGCCAAAAAGCAGGGTCCGTAGACCCATAATGTCCTACTAAATCTTCTTCGCATCCTCCAATATTCCAATAATCTTGCTTTCGTATTAAACAAATCGCTGGATGAGGACGGTTATGTTTTTTATGTTTTTCATTTTCTGGAACACGCCGATTAAATTTATACACTTTTTTATCCTCTTTATTTTTTTCTACCAATTCCAAAAGCCTTTTACTCATTGTATTATTAATAATAGTATCCATATCTAAAATCACCATATACGGAGTGTTACATTGCTGTGCTCCTAAATTGCGAACACCAGCAATATTACAATATAAATCTTCTTGCACTCGATATACATGCAAATCTAAATCAGTATAATCAACGTCTTCTAGAAGTTCTGTAACATGAATTCTAGATGCATCATCTATAATTGAAAAACTAAATTCATGTTTAGATTCAAATGACTTCCAGTGTTCAATATGACGAATCAATGTATTTTTTGATTGATTATAATATGATAATAAAATCGTTATTTTTTTATTATAATTCATAAAGTATTTTAATATAATTATTTAAATTCTTTATACATATGTATGATTTCCTTTCCATGAGGCTGGTTTTTCAAAATAAGCCGACCCCTTCCAATTACCAAGTTTTTTCAAAAGAGGTATGAATTGATGTTTCCATAATATAAAGCTCCACAAAGGTTGGTCACGATGACTCAGTGTATATGGAGAATATATATTCCAAAAATCTTGAAATATTTTTTGCAAATCTTTATTTTTTGGATTATACATAAATATGGTATTTTCAGTCATAAGTGACTTTTTTGGAAAATGATGTTCTTTTAAATATGCATATGTTTTATTAGACCGTTCTTTATTATCTTTTAACTGTTTTTCAAGAATCATTAATTCTTGATATGCATCTCGTTCTTCATGAACTTGTTGCATGAGTTGACTAGGATGATTTAAGGTTTCCTTTGCAAATTTATTCCAATCTATATTTGGTTTAGGATAGTAACCAGCATCACAGTAGATAACTATATCATAATCTTTTTGTAATATATTTTCAAGTAATTTCCATCCCATGAATTTTGGATAGCGAGATTTTATAATATTAGATGATATATGACTCAGTTTATCACTTATATTAATAACATTCCATGATGTATTAAATATATCAGGTGAAAAATTCGTAAATAAAAAATAATCATATTGTGTGTTTTTTTTAAAAATTCCAGGTTTGTCACCGGTATTATAATTATTTCCAAATAAACTAGTTATAAAGCAAATTCTCATTATACTATAATAATAATTTATAAATATAGTTTATTTTTAACACAATATTATTATAAATAAACCTTAAAGATAAGATATCTTATTGGAATATTAGAACCACCACCTAAATATCTATTAAACAGTTTGCTATTATTATTCCCCCGTCTTTTATAAATCATTCGTAAGCATTTCCATTTTACTAATCGCGCCCGAGTTCTACGTAACAATACAATCATTTTCAGAGTCACATAAACTACTAAACAATTAAACTCAACACGAATGATTGATAAATCTACATTATTTAAATATTGGTGCTTCATAACAGAGCTACATGCTTTATGAGAAATTGTTCCATTTTCTCTATTTATTTTCCAATTGATTACTTTTTCCCAGGATTTTAACTGGTCTATCCATATTTCTGGTGTGTCCCAAACGCTATTAAATATACATTTATTCACACGATATAATAAATATATATATGGATTATGAAATACCGACTTGGATTGTAATCTTGTATTTAATATAAATTTTCTTTTATTATAATTTTTTTTTACAATAGATTTTTCTGTAATTTCACACCTAGGCTGAAATATTGTATTTTCTCCATAATAACGACGCATTGCAAATGTTCCAATATCATGGCTAATTATATGACTAGATGGACCATATAGTCCATTACGTTTCGTTTTACTTCGTATAAAACACGATGGATGTAAACATGGAGGATATTTTGATGATTCAACTCTTCTATCCAACTTTTCACCCCCGCCACCACCCATAACTAAATGAAAATAAATATAATCATCTTCATTGCTTGTTTCATCAAATGGCAATACCCATTGATACATAGGTGTCATTATATGATAAATAATTTATATTTTTATTTCAATTATAATTAAATACCCATAATATTTATAGAATCTTACGAATAATTAGACGTAATACTGTTTAATAATTTATCCTCCAAACATGATTTGCATATTATTTTATCATCATGTTTACCTGGTCCTTTTATTATGAAATAATATTTTTTCAAAGGATTGACTTTATAATTACAAAAATCACAATATTTACAATACGTAACAGCATAAGGAAAACAACAATCCATATACTATTTAATAATATAACTATTTTTACAAATAAAATAATTATTTTATTACCATAATATATAATGAAATATACACACAAGAAAAAAATTTCATCTAAAAAAAGACGAGCTACTCGGAGAAATACAAGTAAAATATGCGTAGCCTGCGAAGGAGTATCCATTGATAAAATAGTAAAAACAAATAATAATATAGTATCTTCATGGTTAAAAGAAACCGATTATATTCGTAATTTTATAGAAAAAACTCCTATTCGAAAAGTATCTCAATCTCATGTAAATTTAGAAGTGCCCATAAATCTTGGTAAACAAAATGCACATAAATATATTTTATTTTTTGCAGCAACCCCCGGAAGATTTAATAAAATAAAGTCATCCAAATTAGCTTATGGTGATTTTAGAAATTATGGAGTAAATCAATTGGATGCAAATGGAAAAACAAAATTAAAATTTAAATGCCCTCAATGCTACAGCGATGACGACGGTAGAGACAAATTACCAGAAACATTTTATCGTCATGTGCATTTCTGCTTATCTAATAAAAACCACACAAATTGGTCACAAAATTTATATACAAAAATTGTAATATGTAAATTATCTTATCAAAAAACAATGTCGCTTCATCATAGAAGAAATATTGTATTTATAAATACATTACCTCATGAATACTATGCAAAAGAACATATACCACATTCATTCAATTTACCAGTTTCAGATATAAAACATAAAAGTAGAAAAGAACTCGAAGAATGGTTTAAAGAGGTTATAAAAAACAATTATCCAAAATTACATAAACAAATACAAGCAAAACAATTACATTATTATGAGGTGCCGATTGTTACGTATTGCGCGCATGATAAATGCAGTGCGAGTTATGACGGGGCTATAGAATTACTAAAAAAAAGATTTGTAAATGTGAGTGAATTTTCAGGAGGAATGAAAGAATATAAGCAGCATAAAAATTGAACATATATATAGTATATTTACTCTATATACAATCATCTATATCATGAAGCTTCGAAACGGTTCTATAGTAGGAGCTCGTCAATCTTGCAAAAAAAACCCGTTTTTACAGCTACGAAACCCAAATACAACCATTGTTCCAGAATATTTAATGAAAGCAATATTTGATTCATATATAATTCCACCTAATAATGGATTATCTTTACCCCAGTTATGTATTTATTTTCGAACATTTTTCGAGTCTATAGAAAATACTCCAAATTTTGTTTGTTTGAATAAAACTCCTACTATCATGGGTTATGCTACTGCAGGGCAATGTTTTAATGATTTACAACTAGAACCCACGTCAATCGTTACATGGAATAGCTTAATGTTATGGAGCCATGAAGAAATTTCAGAAGACCATTGTATATTAAATAATGATTGATTAAATAATATTATAAAAATTGAATACTATTTTTTTATATTATACCATGAAAAATGAAAGAAATATCTATAACAGACGAAGAACTTGTAGAAAAAATACTATTGTTCTTTTTATACATAGCATGTTATATATCATATAATATGTTATTTAATTTTATCACGCCTAGACCGATTGGAAATAAAGATACAATATGTATTTATAATTCAACACATGATTGGAAAACTCGAGAAAATCAAAATATATATGGACAAGTAATACTCTTTTGTAGATGTGGAGCAGAAATAGGTTCAGAACCAAAGCGATTTAAATTTTTGGTAAAGTAATAAAATTGAAATGATTTAAATATTATATAGATAAGTAATCAACAATACTCCTTATGGCCACTTTTACTGCAAATCAGCAAACTCTGCGGGAAAAAGAATTAGAAAAGCTATTATATAAAGCAATACAGCAAGAAAAAGATTCACGTGATCAAGTAAAGTCATTGTTTGATACAATTAAAAAAATAAAACAAGAACATTATGAAGATACATCATATATGAATGAGAGAGAAATAAATCTTCATGCGCAAATTAGTGCAGAAAAAGAAAAGCGCATTTGTGCAGAATTTCAATTAAAAGAAAAAGACGCCGCATGGAAACAGTATTGCGGGTCAGATAGTCCGCAAGAAGTGAAGCATCAAATTTCCCATCTCACATCGCAGCTTGATGTTCAAAAGAAGGAGAATCACACATATAAAACTTACCTAGATGAAACATATGAAAGAAGTGCTGTTTTATTGAATAAGTCATTAGATAGTTTCCCTCGAATGGAAAATACGATTAGATGTCATATATGGGATAATTCCACATATGATTTTAAAATAATTTTAAAATTGACGAGTGATTCTTGCTATGATATTACCATAGAAAAAATCAAAGGCAACGACGAAGGGCATCCACTATATAATATTTCTGTAAATGAAAATGATGATTCTATCTTAGAAGGAATGATAGTTAAAATTAACCCCATAAGTTATGAAATGATTCGAGTTCTTATGTTAAAAAAAGATGAAGATGTGCGAGTAGATACAGGAAATAGACCATTTCCTGACTACCAATGTGAAGTGCTGCGAGGTCTATCATATATGGAAGTCTAAGATGTCATTTGAAGATAGATATATAATAATTGAAATGTTTTTTTTACTATAATAAACATAAACAGCATCAGCTACAAATCGTATGAGCATATCTCCACCCAACAAAGAGATTCCGTATGATATATGGCTTCATATTCAACAATTTACATGCCCCATAACATTACGTAGTTTAAATAGAAAATATTGTAAAAAAAATAAAAAAAAGGCTCGAGAGAAATACCCATCCCATTTTCTAAATTTTGATTATTTAAATGCAATACATATAAAAATAAGTTATGAAACATTATGTCTTTATTTTAGTAAAAGCTATCAATGTGCTGGATATACAAAAAAAAAACAGCGATGTAATAATCGATGTAAGAATGGAAAATATTGTCATTTACACGGAAAAACAGTTCCCAAACATAGTCGATTAATTTATTATAATTCATCTATTTACAGATTCTTAACTCATGATGTTCCTGCATATGAGTAAATATATTTAAACTAAAAAATTGAATTGTTTTTTTTATTTATGAATGAATTAAATGAACTATGTATGGTATTGAGGAATCATTACAGGACTATGATGAACTGTTACGAAAAGTTAATAAAGCAAAATTTTCGTCGGATGCTTTAAACAAATTATATGAAACTCACCATGTAACAACAGATACTGCATTACTTATATATTTGCTGACAGACATTCGGTCATTGTTTTTATATATGAATAAATATTTTAATAAAATGTTTTATACACATTCAGACCTATTACAAAATACTTATATATTTTCAAATTTGATGAAAAAAAATATTCTTACCCCACCACCCATTACATATCTAGACGGTAATAAGAGATTAGAGTCATATTTAACTCTTTGTAACGTGACTGTGAACAGATATAAAAATAAATGTAAAAATACTAGAATCGTGATGATTATAAATATATATAAATCACTTGGATTTAAAATAGAAATACCATGTGAATTAAAAATAAAAATATTGAAATATTTGTATTAATAATAGGTGTCAAATAATTGAAATACTTTTTTTATTATAACATGTCATAAACATGACCTTATCCAATATTCTAGTATTCCTAACATTTTGCAAATATATTCATGGACAATGTATTATTATGCCAAATGAAGTAATGTATCAATCGTATAAAAGCGATTGTCGAAAAATGGGTTTTCCAAATAAATTAAATTGTCCTTATGATTATCCTTACTTGGACCAAGAATTGCATGAAATCCGTATAATTGAAGATGTAAAATTCCATACATATAAGTGCGAAACAACTAAAATATGCTGTGTTCATGCTCCGGAAAATATGCTACCAAATAATCCAATTCGAAAGCAAGAACTATATAAAGTATTAGATAGCAAGAAAGATAATTTAACAAATAAAGAATATGCATATCTTTCTCAATTGGAAATGCATTATTTAAATAATGCATCATCAAAAAAAAATAATAATTCTTCTAGATTATATGATGAGCAGGATTATCCGGGTATATATATAGTAATTTATATATTATATATTGGATTACCCATAGTGGCTTTATGTTATTTGTGCTTTTATAATTAATAAATAATTAGTTTCATTTATTTCCTAATTTTGTTTATTAATAATTTTATTTAGCTCTTTTTCTATTTTATCAACTATATTATCATGACTAATCTGAATAATATGATTATCAGTAATATCACATATTCTTTTATACATTTTATTATCTCTATCTTTAAAAGTTATTTCTATTACAAATTTATTTGAAGACCATATATTATGTATCATTCCTGCACCATGTGGACCAATAATAATATTATTATTTATAAAAATATTAATTTGTTCTTGAAATGTTAAATCCTCTAAATATATTACTCCTTTAAAATTATCAAATTTATTAAGTATATTAGTAAGTGGTAATACTAGATTATTTATATTACGACTAATCTCTCTTCTATTAATTAAAATAATACCTTTTCCTTTATTACAATTATTGCTAGTTTTATCTAAAACATGATTTCTAAATTTAATAATTTGATTTTTTATTTCCGTGTCACTAAATATTGTATTATTTATATTAATATTTCTACCATAATAATAATTTATACAGTTCCAGGGAGAACGTTGACATTTATCATCAAATATATAGAAATAGCAATTTTTAATAAAATAAGAAGTTTTATCATCTATTAAGTGTTCAAATATATAATTATCATTTATAAGACTAATAATATCATGATAAACTCCTTTATATTTTTTTGTATTACTATTTATTCGTGGTAAATTATGTTTTTGATATAAATCTATTTTTCTTCTAGATATAAATAATGGAATATCGTGTAAATTAATTTCATGATTTTTTATGTCATTAATAGCCCAAAAAATAGGGAAAATATTGTCAATTAATGCATGAACAAAACATGAATGTAAAGTTTCTATAACAAGTAAATTATTAATAGTAATTATTTTTTTATTTTTTATATTTGTAAATTTATCTATAGAGTAATTACTTATAAATTTGTTTATATTATCAGGGGGGTCACTGATAATAAATTTATTATCAAAATAAATATTAGAAAGTTTCAAAATGTGGGTTTTTATAATCATTTATCTTAAAACTATATAATATATTTTTTATTCCATCTTTAACTTTCAAGAGTGTAAAGTATTAAATATCGGATATTTGAAATGATAATTAAATTTTTAGATAAATAATATATATATATATGATAATATTTAATAGATTAATTGGTAGATTAGGTAATAATATAATCCAACTTGTAAATATTATACATATAGCTATAGCATATAAACATAATATTAAAATTAATGTTAATACTAGAAAACTTCCTTTTTTTGATCTTTCAGTAATTGAAAAATATTTTAATAAATACAATAATAATAAAATAATTACAGATATAAAAAATTTTTTTTATAGTAGTAGATTGCCATTTCCAAAAGAGATATTCAAACAAAATATTGAAGAAAGAAATAAAATATTACAGAAAGCATTTTTAATAAATAATATTAATAAATTATCTGAAAATGATTTAGTAATTCATATCAGAAGTGGAGATATATTTTCATCAAAACCACATCCTAATTATGCTCCTCCACCTTTAACCTACTATACTAAACAAATTGATAAAAGTAAATATGAAAAAATTCATATTATCTGTGAAGATACTATAAATCCAGTTGTAAATGAATTACTGAAATTATATAAAAATGCCGTTTATAATAAAAATACTTTAGAAAATGATATTAGAATAATATTGGGAGCTACAAATATTATATATAGTGTTGGAACTTTTATTCCATCTTTAATGTTGCTGTCAAATAATAATAAATATCTTTATGGTAAAGATTGTAATAATGAGTTAAAAGAATATTATAAAATTATGAAACCTTGGAAAAATACACTAGTACAACGTAATTACATTTTAACTTATGAGTATAATTAAGTCTGCATTTTAAATGTTCAAAGGTGTAAAACCAGGAGGACTCTTTCATTTATCAATGTCTGATTATAACTGTGGTAGAACTAACAAAAAAGTAATTGCAAGAGGACATGTTTGGTTTCCAGTTTTTAATTCTGTTAAATCATTATTAGAATCAACAAACTTTTTAACCCGTTTCAGATTTAAAATATTACATTAGGGTTCTAATACCAAAATTAAATATCTAATAATATAATACAATGTTTAGTAAAATACCAAATAAAATGTTTTATTATGAACAAACTATTACATATCCTCCATTTAAAAATGGATTATACCTAGAAGAATACTTTTTAGAATATATACAAAAAAATAAAATTATTACCCAAAAAAAATTTATACCAGTATTTTGGACAAATATTCAAATTAGAAAAGATTTTAAAAAAAATAAAAATTTACTTCAAGAAGAATTAAATAATTGGGTACTTAATAATCCTAGTCCTAATGGTTACTTTTGTGTGATTCAACATGCTGATGGTTGTTACTTAAATCTTCCAGAAAATACAATTGTTTATGGTGGTGGAAATAGTGGTGACTTTCCTTTACCGTTAATTTATGAAGATAAAAATAATACATTAATAAATATACCAAAGAAAACTTTTAAAGATAAAGAAGTATTATGTTCATTTGTTGGAAATATTACTTATAATAATAAAGGATCAAATGTTCGTGATATAATGTTTAATAAATTTAGAAAGAATAAAATGTTTAAAATGATAAACAGCGGCGGATGGACGGCTAATGTTAATAGAAAATTAGCAAAAATATTTATAAATACTACTGTTTCATCTAAATTTGCTCTAGCTCCACGGGGGTATGGTCGTTCAAGTTTTAGATTTTTCGAATGTTTTTTATTAGGGACAATTCCTATTTATATTTGGAATAATGAAAAATGGTTACCATTTCAAAATATAATTGATTACGATAAATTATGTATTGTTATTAAAATTTCAGAAATAAATACATTAGAAGATAAATTAAAAAATATTACAGAGGAAGAATATAATGCTATGTGGAAGTATTATGAAACAATTAAACATTTGTTTGAATTAGAAGGAATGACGAAACAAATATTATCAGAAATAGGCATTGAACCTATTAAACATAAGTTTTCTTTATGTATTCCTACAATGGATAGATATGATGAATTTTTATCTATAAATTTACCGAAATATATGAATAATCCATTTATTGATGAAATTATTATAAGTGATGAAAATGGTAATGACATAAAGAAAATAAAAAATAAAATATCAAACTTAGATAAATTTAAGTTTAACATAAATAATAAAAAATTGGGGCCATTTGATAATAAAATAAAATGTTGTCAATTAGCCAAAAATGATTGGATAGCCTTAATCGACTCAGATAATTTTGCCGATATAAATTATTTTACAGTAGCAAATAATTTTTTAAATAATAATAATGATATTAAATCAAATACTATTTTAGCACCTAGTTTTGCAAAACCAAATTTTGATTATAGGCTTTTTTCAGGAATGTGCTTCAAAAAAGGTAATTTTAAAAATATACCTAATTGCAAGAAAAGTAAACGACGTTTGATGAATACTGGAAATTATATTCTTAATAAATATCTCATAAATAACTTGAAAATAGAAGAAGAAAATGAGGAAGAAGTAAAAACTCCTCTCGATGTTCTATTATTTAACACAATATTATTTGAACAGTTAGACTTAGAAATGTATATAGTGCCTAATCTATATTATAACCATATCATTCACAATGAAAGTTTTTTAATAATGAATAAAGGCCGAGATGAGAATTTGATAAATATTACTAAAGAAAGATTTTATAAACTATTAGATGAAAATTAATTTATTTTATTGTTATCAATATAAATATGACATCACGAAAACAATTTACAAAAGATTTTATTATGGATGCATATTGTGCCAAAATATCTAATGGAGCTAGATCAGATATTTTAACGTATGATATAAATAGCACTCCCTGGGATAAACCTATCTTCAAGGGAAATTTAATGTATCGATTTAATTGGATTTTAGAGAATCCTACCATATCAACCAATCCAGAAGATGCAAATCTATTATTTGAATATTATTACATCGATGACCCATTAGAGGAAATATACAGCATATATATTAATGATGCATCGCATATGCAAACTATCTTACAGGAACAAATTAGGTAGTATTTGACAATCCATATACATCTAATAATTTATCAAATTCTAATGAACTAACACTATTACTCTTTGATTTTTTACTCTTACTCTTTGATTTTTTACTCTTACTCTTTGCTTTTACATTGGAACTAGACTTTAACAACTGTGCTAAGACTTCATCTAATTCTTCTGAAGTAAGACCATCTTCTCCTTTAAGTCTAAGATATTCCAATCTTTCATGTTGTGAACAAGAAGCTTGCTTCCATTTTTCTACACCACACTTCATTTTAAGTTCATTATATCTAATCTTATTTTCTTTCACTCCCTTTGCTTTATTTTCTAATTTTCGGGACATTCGTTTATTTTTTTTAGTTTGTTTTTTTTTAGTTTGTTTTTTTTTAGTTTGTTTTTTTTTATATTTTTTAAGAAATGGCATTTTATATATATTATAAATACATAAATAATTTAATCACGTGTATTATCCCAATGAACAATCATAGAGTGTTCATGTTGATATAATGCTCTTAAAAAGGCATTCATCATATTATTTTGAGCACCATAATAAGCCATTTTTAGTAATTCATAAAGATTCTTTATTTTTTCATTTAATTGATTGCATGTTTTTTCTAGATAATCATTATCTTTTTCCATATAAAGCATAAATCCTAATTGTTCTGATAATAAATGACTCAGATTATTGTAAAAAGTATCACCGTCATTCATTTCTTCGTTCATAGATTCCATTTAATAATAAATTGAAAATAAATATAAAATCAATTATATGTTAAACATGCATATTGCAACCACTCGATTTAATAAAGAAACTCTACAAGAGCATCAAAATTGGTGTATAGCACATGAATTTAAGGGAGCTATCATAAATGCATCAAAACACATAAGTAAAAGCATACCACCAAATGATGACGTATGTGTCATTCATATGTTAAATTTAAAACCAAAACAAAATGATGGATGTGGGGGGACAATCGTTGGATTTTCAATCATAAAAAATAGACCTGTATATAGCCATAATGAAAACTATGGCTATATATTTGATAACTTTCGTATTTACTCGGATGGAAATTACAATCGTGTTACATATATGTCTGATTGTTATTTTCCTATTGAAGAGTTTACAACATTAGAAGATAAAAAAACAATAGGATTATTAGAAGAAATATTGTTTTATGGTAAAGGTAATATGAAACGCGGAGAAGGGATTACAAAAATGCCAGATTATTATTTAACTAAAAATGAATTAGATTTCTTTAAGAAAATGCAGTTGATAAAATTGAATTACAATAATCATGTTTGATACATACAAATAACATGGCTTATAAGTCATCAGAACTATCTGAAATTGAAATTTCACATAAAAACGTAACTGCTCGATGGGATTTTGCAAATGAGTCTCCCGTATGCAAAAATACAAGCACGCGAAAAGTATTTGACACTCGGAGTCAAAAAAAAACTAGAAATAGCGTAAAACAAAAGAAAAATGAAAAAAAACCATTGGAAGTAAACAATAGAGCTCAAGGATTGTTTACTAATCCTTTGACCAAGGAAGAAATTAAGAAGGCAAAATCTGAATTATTTAATATGAATCCAGAAGAATATCGGAAAAAAAAGGCGCGAACAAATAAAATAGAGAACCAGATTTCACGTGCTAGAAATATAGAAAATAGCATATATCAAGATTCAACCATAGTAGACCAGGTAGAAAATTCTAGTGAAATAACTATACATTCAGAATTAAATCATGAAGAAAAAGAAGACATTTTTAAAACAAGAACAGGTGGAGTAAAATTGTCGTCATTCAGTGAACATGAACATGAATGGGCAAAACTTACAGACATTTCTGAAGAAATTCGCAAAAAATGGGATAATGAATTAGTTTTGTTGCAATCTGAAATACAAAAAAAAATACAAGAGGGTCAAAAACGGTTGAAAGCCGTAAAAAAATTCCGCCAGCAATTACATGCGGCAAAAGTTGCAATTGAAATGAATTTGAATATTTCACAGATTAAATCTTATTATGATTAAATGTTCAAAGGTCTAAAAAATTCATATGGATCTTTAGAGTATAATGATTGAGAGTTTGCATCTAAGGCTCTAGAATCTGATGCACATCGGGGAATGTTTTCCAATGAATAGGTCGGTTGAGGCATGCGTATAGTTGCGTGATTATTTAAATTAATAAATTTATTTTCCAAATAAATAATTCTTTCTTCAAGTAAATCTATTTTTTTATGTGCCAAATACAATGATTTTTCTGGATTTAGATTTTCAAGAATAATCCAATAATGAGGGTCATCATATACTACTCGAGCATTTAGAGTTTCATCCATCACTTTTTTAAGTAAATTTAAACAACATGGATTAGAATAAAATTTTTCAAAAAACAAATAAGCTTTTTTATAACCAGGTTTCTTTTTCAAATCCATAAATTCAACATATTCTATTACACCTATCTTAAGAGATTCAAATTTTTCTTTTATGAACTCGCCAGTAATATTTTTCCTGACTAGTGGAATAAAAAGACACTTAACTGGAGAGTTCATTATTTATAAATGAATAATAATATATTTATATCAATTATATTATTATTATTGTTAATTTTTTATTTTTATTTTTTTATGTTTTAAACCAAATCAACCTTGGGCTGCAATAGCTTCTTTACATCTTCTTCAAGTTTCTTCGTATGTGGATGAGCCGCATCCTTTCCAATAAGACCACTTAGTTTAAGTGCTCGAATCATTCGCGTAACACCAATGCCACCACCAGAACGCTTGAAAAAATTAAACTTTAAGAAATCTTCCAACTCCTTTTCCACGCGCTCCTTTGTAAAATTACTAAAGAGAATATTCGCATAATCTCCCCCACTAATCGTATAAAACTGCTTACGCATTTCGATTGGGTCACACGAACGCTCTGCACTTCCAATGGTTTCTACGCCATGAATAATAACATCTACCTTTTCTGCATGCTTTGCTTCCTTATTCTGCTGCATGTTCCAAAATGGCGACGTATAATTAGGAAAGTGTGTTAGGAAAAACACCGGCCCATGGTCATCTTCTAGCTTTTCCTCATGCTCATGCTCCAGCTCAGCCGTGGCATATTTGTCCGCTACATCCCTATACTTTCCACGAGGATAATCACCAACCACCCCTTCTCCATTCTTAAATCCCAAAAATTCCAAGAGCTCCTTTTCCATTTCAATCAACTCTTCCAGCCCCCCTTTCATCTCAAACTCAAACATTGGAAAAATCTTGTCATGCCTTCCTGGAACCGGATTTGGTTCGTTACGATAACTGGTGCTAACACAGAAAAAACCTGGAGCATCCGGGTTAGAAAGAAGCTCATGTTCGAGCCACATTTGCCCCGTTTGTGGAAGAGGCCATACTTGTCCAGCGTAATTATACGTTGAAATCGTAGTAGGGTCTTCACATGCCGCTAAAATACTCAATCGAGATTGCGTATGAACTTCCAAAAACCCCTTATTTTTAAAAAATGTTCTCATTAATGTCACCGTTTCATCAAAATCATTAGGGTCAATCATGCCAATACCAGGTTTAAATCCAGCCATTATAGCCTATAATACCATGTAGTGTTTAAGTTGATTTTTTAATTTTATTTTTATTAAATTATACAGAAAAGATATCTTCAATATGAATTATTTGTGTCGTCTTGTTTCACGATTTGTATTTTTCTTTTGAGTTTTTTTTTTCTTTTGAGTTTTTCTTTTCTTTTGAGTTTTTTTTTTCTGTTTTATATGTTTTATGATTTTCATTACATTTTTTTGGCCTTTGTTATTTATTTCCTTAACATTATTTATATTTATACTATTATTTCCAAATCTACCTGGATATATATTAGAATATAATATACTTGCACCTAATTTTTTAGGAAATAATTCCTTACCACTTGTCCTATAACTTAACTTAAAATAATGTTCTAAATGACTATTGTTAAATAGCACAATATGTGTTTTTTCATCATTTAAATGAGATTCTGGAAATAATCTTGGCATTACAGAGTTATTTATATATAAAACAGTGTCTTTGATGATATGAATCATAATCTTTACCATGATTGTTTTACCTACCACTTTTTCATATCTTTTACATAAATCTTTATATATAGGATATTTCATGCAACACGTTTTAAATGTACTATATGGAATATCTAGTATTTTAATAGAAGGGTGCTTACGAGAAATATTGCTATATCCTCCCACATCCATCATATGATATATTTCCTCTCCTTTTTTATTATGTGTACATAGTGTTTCTTGTTGTTTTGATCCAAACGGATGAATGCCTATTATTTTTGAATTATCGTATTTATCTATGGGTATAATTAGTTTTATTTTTGTCGGAGATTTACTTACAAAAATATCATTATTATTTATTTTTAACTTAGAAATCCATGATTTTATAGCAGATTCATCATCTTGATTTTTATCTAATAATTCCATTTTTTTAGGAATTGAGTTCATTATATATATAATTATATTATTTTTAAAATACCTCCTAATAAAAATTGTCCCACATATTCTATTTTTATCATATACATATTAAATAGAACTTATATATTTTATATATGACTATTATTGATAGTGACCCAAAGTTGGATTTTCAAAATGTGTTAATTCGTCCGAAACGGTCTACCATAAATAGTCGTTCAAAGGTTGATTTAAACCGCAGTGTTAAATTTTTTAATGCAAAAGATGCATCGTGGAAAGGTGTTCCAGTTATTGCAGCAAATATGGCAACTACCGGAACATTTGAAGTATATAATGTATTAAAAGAACAAAAAATGATTACCGCATTACATAAATTTTATACGTTGGAAGATTATGAAAGTCATCTATCTGAGCTTGACCCAGATTATTTTATGGTTAGTAGCGGAATGAGTGATGATAATTTTACGCTTTTAAGTTCTATATTAAATAATATTTCATGCAAATGGATTTGCATTGATATTGCAAATGGATATTTAGCGTCATTTGTGGAATATTGTAAAAAAGTAAGAATCGCATTTCCTAATCATATTATTGTAGCCGGCAATGTAGCAACACGTGAAATGGTCGAAGAATTACTTATCAATGGTGGGGTAGATGTAGTAAAAGTTGGCATTGGACCTGGAAGTGCGTGCACTACTCGTAAAAAAACCGGCGTTGGTATGCCACAATTATCCGCAGTAATGGAATGTGCAGATGCAGCTCATGGATTGGGTGGACATATTGTGTGCGATGGAGGTATTACCTGTCCTGGTGATATGTCAAAAGCATTTTGTGGGGGAGCTGATTTTGTTATGATGGGTGGTCAGTTTGCGGGTCACGATGAAAATCCTGGAGAAATTATAGAAAAAGTGATTTCAAATCCTGGAAGTCATAATGAAATTAAGAAATATAAACTATTTTATGGCATGAGTTCAGCACATGCAATGAAAACACATTATGGTAAAATGGAAACATATCGTTCATCGGAAGGAAAAGTAGTTGAAGTTCCATATAAAGGAAAATTAATGGATACAGTCAATGATTTTTTGGTCGGCGTTAGAAGCACATGCACTTATATAAATGCAAAGCAAATTAAAAATATGCCAAAATGCACCACTTTTGTTTTAGTATCACAACAACTTAATAATATTTTTTAATTATACATATATGACAGAGTTATCATTTGTAAATAAAAAAAGAATACGAAGTGAGTTAATTGAATTAATTGATACATATACTAATTTAAATGTAACAAAAAAAAATAAATATTATATAATCAGTGTTCAACATATATATACATTTACATTTAGAATTTCTCCGTGTAGTTATCCATTTACACCTCCTTATTTTTTAATTAATGATATTTATTATAAAAAATGGTATTTATCTAAAAATAAAGATATAAATCATTTAATAACGACATTAACTGGCACATCATGTCCGTGTTGTGATAATAAAATAAGTATTTGGTTTACAGGAACAACTATGAATCATATAATTAATGAATTTTTATCCTGGAAAAAACATTTTATTCATGCATATAATATTTATTGGATTAAAAAATATTTTCAATCCTTACATATAGAGACAAATATTGATATATACATTCAATTATGTATTAGCTATTTATAATTGAAATAATAATTAGAGGTTTTTAAATTTGAAAACATAATGTGTGCTCACATATCCATAAGCTTGAAACGCAATCATAAACGCGGTGAAGCATATATGCGTCGTGCTCCTGATGAAGTCTACAACGGAGAAATAAATAAATGTTATATGAAACATGGTTATGGTGAAGCAATGTATTCTAATGGTAATATATTTAAAGGTTTTTGGAAAAATGGTAAAAAACATGGACTAGGTATTGTAATTTGGCCAGATGATTCCTATTTTAGTGGAGAATGGAAAAATGGCAAATGCACACAATATGGAACACTTTATGATTCAGAAAGTAAGCTTACATGCAAAGGAAAATGGTCCAATAATTATAAAGATTTTAATAGACGCTCTTCTAGAAACATTGAAGATTTTCCAAAGAATTTAATGGAGGTAGATACTATGTATCGAAACTCAAAACTGCATATACCGAGACCCATGAAGCGCGATTCATGTTCTATGGTTCAAAGCAATGAATCACTACCTGAATTAGAAAATAAAGTAAAATCAACAGATTATTCACATATGATATTTATAGCCATATCTTTAATCATAATATGTTTTATTTATAAGTAAAACATCTTATATATGTATTGATATTTTGGAAATAATTTTTTTTGCTAGTAAAATATAGTTCTCCTGAGCTTGGTCAGGGCTCATATCTAATGCGGATTTATGAGCTTTCCATTTTGCATTTTCTATTGGATTAAATAATCCTGGTTTTGCACCTAAGGGTTCATTTTTTCCTATTTTATAAAATTTATACAAGTCCAGCTTTTCATCATTTGATATATCAATAGGATTTCCAGACATTTTAAATAAATTAATCTTAGCAACATACATGTTAAATTGTTTAGATAAATCTTCTGATTTATTCATATATATTATCTTTCATAATTTAAATGTATATATTGACACAAATTCATTCCAAATGTTCCTAAAATATCTGTAAGTACTTCGGCAAATTTTAATTTAAACTCTAATGTATTTTCAGATAAATCTTCTTTAGAATCTTTAAATAATTCATGCAATCGATAAATTATTTCATAATATGGTTCATCTTTCAATACTTCTGAAACAAGCATTTTAGAAGTTGAATCATCTAATGTTCTATATAGATTTTCCACTATTTCATCTCTACATAGAGGGCATTTTCTAGTATATTTTAGGCATTTAAATATACAAGATGCACAAAATAAATGACCGCATTTTAAAATAGTTAAATTTCTTTTTTTTAAAGGCTCTTGACAAATAACACATAATGTTTTTCCATAATTGGCGGATTGTTCCCGTTTTACAATAGCCTGTGAAGTGGCATTGGCATTGGCATTGGGCCTAGCTCTTGCATTGGCATTGGGCCTAGCTCTTGCATTGGCATTATTGGGCCTAGCTATTGCATTGGCATTATTGGGCCTAGCTATTGCATTGGCATTGGGCCTAGCTATTGCATTGGCATTGGGCCTAGCTATTGCATTGGCATTATTGGGCCTAGCTATTGCGTTGGGTGACACTCTAGGCTGTAACCGTCTTGTATATCTAGACCCGGCTTGTGATTTTGGTGCGTATGATAATGATTGAGGATTTGCATTTTGATAAGGTCTAGATGATGAAAGTCGATTTGATCTGGAATATAATATATGATTCATAATTATAATAAATATAATATTTCGTTTATTAAATGACATATTTAGTAAATAATATATATAATGACTAGTTCTGAAAAATCAAACTTAGAAGATGATCAGTTATTTAATGTATTTACAATAATTTATTTGATATTTGAATTTTTAAAATCAGCAAAATGTTTTTTTAAAACAAAATTTGATGAAACAAAAGAGAAATTAAAGAAGAGAATTAAATCTCAAGCTACTAGCGAAGAATAAAAATAAAATATTAGTATATAGTATATGAGTGCATGGTTAGAACACGTTAAAAATGTTAAGGCTCAAAATGGTGGACTTCAATTAAAAGATGTATTAAAACTTGCATCAAAAACGTATAAAAAAGGAGGCGCAGCACAAGAAACTAAAAGTGCACTGAAAGGAGCTCCATTGAAAGGAGGCGACTGTGGTAGTCCATATCCCCATGACGGTGACCCGTTTACTACAATGAGTGGTCCTTCGGGTCAAGAAAGCCAAAGTTCTATGGCACCTGCCCCGCTTAGTGGTGGAGGCAAATCGAAGCGCGGCAAGTCAAAGCGCGGTAAGTCAAAGCGCGGCAAATCTAAGCGCGGCAAATCTAAGCGATGCAAATCTAAGCGTTGCAAATCTAAGCGCTGCAAATCTAAGCGCTGCAAATCTAAGCATTGCAAATTAAAGCGCTGTAAATCATAAATTTCTGATTTATTTACTGAGCTAATTTAAAATATTTTATTATAATATAATGAAATATTCTAGAAGAACATTTAGACGAAGGAGAAAAGGAGGGGGTCAAGCTCATCAGGCCCAAGCGCATATGGGCCAAGCGCAGCAGGGCCAAGTGCAGCAGGACCAAGTGCAGCAGGGCCAAGTGCGGCAGGGCCAAGTGCGGCAGGGCCAAGTGCAGCAGGGCCAAGTGCAGCAGGACCAAGTGCAGCAGGACCAAGTGCAGCAGACCCAAGTGCAGCAGGGCCAAGGACATTCAGAAAAAGAAAGAGGTTTAAGTGAGTCAAGTCCGGGTGTAATGGGATTTATACGTAAAATGTTTATGGGTGGTAAAAAACGTAAATGCAGTAAAAAACGTAAATGCAGTAAAAAATGTAAAACTAATAAAAAATGCAAAAATATGATGACAAAAAAACATCATAGGCGCCGACGCCGACGTCGCAGAAGTCATTAAAATAAATCAAGTATATCATGTTAATCAGTTTAAATAGTTAATATATTGAATACCACAAAGAGTTTTGTATCAATCAATTATAGTAACCGGTGAACCGCCCGCACCATTATTTACATTTATATCTGCTTCATCTGAAAATTCTTCTGCAAATGATTGGACTATATTTTCAAAATCACCATCTAAGTTATTTGTAATAATAGACGAAGGACGCGGTCTAGGAGAAAAGGGTTCATTCTCTGATAACAAATCAGGTGGTGTTATTGGTGTGGTAACTGGGGTAAAATGAATATATTCGCAAACTCCTTCATAAATAAATCCTGCTGCCCAATTAGCGGGATTGCCATCTTCGTCATATATGGGTGGACATGCAATGTTTGTTCTATTTAGAAAATCTTCAAATATATCAAATGAAATTGAACACAATTCTTGTCTCCACAATTCAGATGGGTTACCCCTAACGCTTGTCATATATGAATTTGCGGCATATATAAATATAAACTTATATTCTTTATAATTTGGTATTTTTTCTTCCATAATAATTGCTCTGCATTGAGGACATTTATTATTAGTCGTTGCGTGTTGCATAAAACAAACTGTGCAATAAACATGTCCACATGGGAGTATACTATGTGATTTTCCTACTTCGTCCAAACAAATAGCACAAGTCGATGATTCTACCTGAGAAGGCGGGACAGACCATGAAGAAGATTTTTCTTTTGGATGAAATTTAACTCCACAAGGTATCGCGCGAAGCCGACGTAATCGTTCACATGTTCTAGCATTATGACCAGGAGCTTTGCAAAGAGAGCACGGCATATTTTATTTATAATATATTTATTTTTTAAATTTGATTCAATTTTATATACAGTATTAAACTGTCAAAATTTTCGTAAATTAAATTTTGTACCTATTTAGAATAAATATTTTATTATTTTATATAAAAATATTTATATATAGTATATGGAACTAGATGAAAATAATCAATTAAGAGGGGGGGCGTCGTCGTTGTCGTCGTCGTCGGCGTCGGCGTCCTCGTCGTCGTCGTTGTCGTCGTCGTCCTCGTCGGCGGCGATGGAGACTAGTGCTAATTATTTAAACGGAATGAATGCAAGACTTGGGTGGAATACTCCCCATGTTGAAAATGAGCATCCGCCGCAGCAGCCGGGCGCTGCCGCGGCGGCTGCTGACGGCGGCTTGGCGGCCAATCGCGTCTTTGTGAGCAACGAGTTCTCGGACTTCAGGGACGCCACTTACAAAGGTAGAGACGACAACGTAGATATGCGTGATGAGAACAAGAGAATATCAGTTCTTTTAAATTATATAAATATGATACTTACAGATACCGCGTTTAATTATATTCGTGAATCCCCCCAGACATCTAGAATGACTATAAATCAATTTGTAGCAGCGATAGTTTCATGTGTATTTGGTGACACTGCTACCTCTAATGCCACATTAGAACGTATTCCTAGACCAGTGTCCAATGTTACTGGCGAGCATGAAATGCTCCCAGCCTTAACATGCGAACAGATAAGAGAACGGTTGAGCATGGGTACCAAACAAATAGATTTTTTGAATGCCGCTATTGCAAAAATGTTCAATATAGATGAACTCGAAAAAACATATGACGAAAAAACATATGAGGGAGAGTTACGTGCTCAAGTGACTCACGCAAAACATGACATCGAAGAACGCAATAAAGGGCTGAGGAAGCGTAAACGGGTAGAGGCGGCGGACGTGGTGGCAGAAAAGCTTGATAAAGCCTACAAAGAATTATTGGAAAAAATTGATAAATTTAAAAGAGTATACAATCTCTATAAGGATAATAAAAGTGAGCCGATAGATAACCAGTTAATGATTGAACTTTATGGTTATATTTCTATTATTTTAGCTGTTTTAAGTGGACCTGATACATCATCGCCATTATTAAGTAATTTAACAGGTGCCGCCCCGAATTTCTGGAAAAATGCTGCATTAATAATGCTACTATTAAATAAAATAAATAACGTACTTACTACTTATCCCCCCCAATACACAGCCAATAGACCGAGCCTGAGAGACCTATTGAGAGAATTCAATGAGCTCGAGATAATTGAAAAAACTAAAGAATATTTAATATTAAAAGTGGAATCGCTGACTATGGATGTGGAGGATATGGGTACGGAAGCCATTCGTACAATAGGAAGTCAACCAGTAGTTCAATTAATAGGTGATATTCTTTACAGACCATTGGAAAATGTTATCAATATAGGTTATTATTTTTCCACGTTTGTAAAAGATAGCCCCAAAAAATATACCAGCGGTAGTCCGAATCAAATAATACAACCCAAAGATATAGAAACACTACTTGGGATACTCAGTTCCACTGGCCTCAAGACCGACCTGCAGATCCGGAATCTCCCGTATGTCTTCCGCCCCTTAGAATCTAACTCTTTGCCGCGACCAAAGGAGAGGCTGAAGAGTTGGGATACGGCGTGGGCGGCTAAGCATAATATGATGATAACAATGATGGAGCTGAAAAATTTCCAAGGCGCGGATCAGAAGTTTATACCATTGTTAAGACACTATATAAAGTTCACGAATGCAAAAAAACAATTCAACATCTTCTTGGAATCCGAATCTGAACCGCCCATCAGAACGAGAATGCTTCTCCACGCTTTACAGGATAAAATGAAAAAATCTGGAGCCCACGTATTATACGTAGATGCTGAGGAAGATGATGATGAATTTGGTATGGGAGGTGGTCGAGGCATGAGAAGAAGAAGGAAATCTAAAAAGAAAAAAAAGCAAAAAAATACTAAAAAGACTAAAAAGCCAAAAGGAAAGAAAACTCGTTCGAGTCAAGTTCGCAATAGTATGGGTCGATTCACAAGAAAAAGAAAAAAAAATAAAGTAAGAAAATCAATGGGTAGATTTTTAAAAACATCCTCTCCCAAGAAATCAAAAAAAAAACATAATATAGACATGATTTTATCCTCAAGATATCGTAATAAATAAACATTTATTTTACAATCTCTACAATATGATCACCTCCTCCGCATGACCCATCTTTAATTGGCTTCATTTTTTTATACTTAGTTGTTATTTCATAAAAATTATTATCAATTTTTGGGACAACGTGACCCCATGTAACACTTACGTTTGCAAATTGTTTATTACAATATTCTGTAAAAGTTCTGATTTGTTGAATCATACCTTTTACTGTATTGATTTTTTCTTTTTTACTATCTTCGCTATTATAAACTAAATGTCTTACATTTTCAAAGAATTCTATACCACAAAGTTCAAAAACTTGCCATATATTTCTTAATGCCGTGCATTTTGCTCTAATATTATCCTGTTTATAAACTGCATCCTGTAATTGTTCTTTTGTTATAATATTCAAGATATAATCTATTCTAAAGTATTTATGGTCAGTGGTTTCATCAATTCTTTGTGTTAATCCTGGAATACAAACATGCGTTGCATGATTTATCATGCGATGAATACGGTTCAATTCTCGTCTAAATTCATACATCATTTTAATTTCTGGAGAATAAGAAACATCTCTATAAAGGCTAATAGGAACATTATTTGGAATAAGGTCTCGTATTAGATGACGATATTGAATATGATTAATAAGTCCGCCACAAGGAACATCACCGACTGCTCGAGGTGCTTCGCCCGTTTCAGATATTTGACGTTGCCACTCATAATAATGAGGATTATGAATAACTCCTTTTATAATATTACCGGTTTTCCAACTAAAGGCACTGTGACATGTAGTGCAAAACATTTGATCACATCCATCAATTTTATAAATTCTAGATGTGCAATTAGGGCAAGGTTTAGTTTCTTTTTTTACTAATTCCGCGCTTTTAACATTATCTTCATTACAAATATGGTCATTATTGTCTTTTGATAATCCAATAGGTTCAAGACACTTAGAACATGTGTATTTTTCACAAATTTCACATTTATATTGAGTAGATAAATAGCCTCTACAATCGTCATAAGAACATTTCATTAGGAATTTTTTCTTGGAAGAATTTTCAGTATCATCTGCATCATTACCTTCTCGAATTGCGCGTCGAAGTCTATAAATTCTTCTATTATTCCAAGAAATATCGTTATTTAATTGTATAATCGCATCTTTATACATTTTGATTCGGTCTCTATATTTATCTGATTCTATTTCAAGGTCCATTACTTGTTTATATTGTTTTGCTGCGACCATTGTATCAGGAAGTTTGCTCATTTCAGCTTCTAGTAACATTTCTTTTCGATGTGTTCTATACTCCCCAATCCAAAAGGAGCGATTAAGTTCATTGATTACAAATTCAATATCCCATGCATGAAAACACTTCATACATGAAGGGTCCGTTGGAGAACCCAAAATAAAGGTTCTTACGCAAGTTTTACATGCTTCCCATCCACAATCCGCGCGAGGACATGTAATAGGAATGCGTGTAGATTTATTAAATGTTTCGCAACAAATACCGCATATTGTTTGATTAGATGAAGAATAGCCAGCCATGGTTAATTTATGTTTTTATATAATAAAAAAATAAATTTCATTTTTTTTAAAAGGCTTCACCTTTAATAACTGATAAAATGATTTCTAAACATAATATAAATCCAAATAAAAATAACATATTTTTCTCTTCCCCATGCACAAGACGAGGCCCTTTTGCAGGTCTAAACAAATTAAATAGAACCAATGCCATAATAAATGTATATAAGGTAGAAACAATAGATTTAATTTTTACAACCCTATCTTCATCTTTTTCTAAAAAGCCCCCGAGTTTGTTTGCAATAACCGCTACAATTAGAATAACATATAACACTTTTAAAGCAATGACTAAATTTATAACTGTTTTGTTCATTATATATATGCATGTTATAATATTTTCTAAATCAACTTAAAGATTAACAAGTATATATACTGTGTATATGCACTCAGGCTCCTGTAACTCAGTTGGTTAGAGTGCTGGTCTTATGAGCCGGAAGTCGCAGGTTCGAACCCTGCCAGGAGCATAATATGTTTTAAAATATAAAAGGCCTTGTGGTCTAGTGGTATGATTCTCGCTTTGGGTGCGAGAGGTCCGGGGTTCGAATCCCCGCTGGGCCCTTTCTCGTGATAGCTCAGATGGTAGAGCGACGGACTGTAGAGGTTAAAAGTATTCCGTTGGTCGGGTGTTCGAATCACTCTCGCGAGATAAATATATTTTAATAATATAATATTGCTTCTTTTTAAATGGTCGCGTGGTCTAGTGGTTATGACATTTCGTTTACACCGAAAAGGTCGCCGGTTCAACCCCGGCCGTGACCTAATATTCGCACTGTAGCGCAGTGGACAGCGTGCCAGGCTCATAACCTGGAGGTCGTAGGTTCGAATCCTACCGGTGCGCGTGCAATATAAAATTGAAATAGAATTTAAAAACATATAAAATAGTATCATAGCATTATGGCTTATCGTTCTGCTCGTATTGATACTACAAGCAGTGACATTCCTCCATTACATACCGATATTACGGTTATTGTGGACCGTTCATATTCAATGCGTTCAATGAATGGGTCTCCGATGACAATGGTTTCAGAATTACTTTCGGAGCAAAAAAAAATTGCGAAGGAAACAGAACAAAGTATACATCTAACATTGGTATCCTTCGACAATGAATCATATAAATGTATTGATAATAAAGATGTTACAAAAATAGCTACCCCTGAAAAATTTCAGATGGAAGATTGGCTTGAGCCTAGGGGGGCAACTCGTTTGATTGATACAATAATGGAAGAAATAAAAGCACAGCGGATTCGAGTGGATAAATACAAACACAGCTTATCAAATGAAGTTCAAAAATTGAATCCAATCATTCGTTCAGTGACGCAAATTATTACAGATGGTCAAGACAATCGGTCTAAAGCCAGCGATGAAGACTTAAATATGGAAATCATTTCTGAAAAAGAAAATGGAACTACTTTTGTATTTCTAGCTGCAAATCAAGATGCAATTCAAACTGCCGAGAGATTTGGAATTGACCAAAATACAGCAATGACCATTGGAGCAGACCAACAAACCTCACTTACCGGAATGCAATATGCAAATGAAATGATGCGAAATATTACTCGAGGTAGCTCAGAAGGGGTTACTCCACAATTTTCGAATGTAGCAAGGCGACTGTCTGCGTCTATAAATGGTCTTGAACTTCTTTCGAATGCAGCCGCGATGATTTATCCAATGACTCAAGAGGAAAATGATATACCATATCCATTATCTTCAACACCTCCACCATTGGTTGATGCATGTGGAGAAGAAGCGCCACCAGATTCTCCAACATCATTTATTCTCCCTCCTCCTCCACCCCCATTTGGTGCATTATATCGGTCTTAAATCATATTTGATAATAATCAAATAAATATATATATATATAAATATTTTTTGCTCTGTTAGCTCAGTTGGTTAGAGCGCGCGACTGTTAATCGCGAGGTCAGTGGTTCGATCCCACTACGGAGCGTATATGAAATAAGCATATATGAAATAAGCATATATGAAATAATTATTTTTATTTTATATTACATAAAATATGACCTAATACAGGAAATAACCATAATCCGTTATAATTTTTTAAAGATATAAAATAAGTAATCCGAGTTAAAAAAATAAAAAATGGAATTAAATGAGCATGGCCGGAAGTAAAAAACTTATAATAATGAATAGGTGTATGAATATAGGCTAAATAGTTGAAGCACCATAATGGTTTGTATAAGAAAACGCTATGCATAAATAAAGATTGAACTAGTTTATAAGGACCTAACATATCATGTGAAAAATGAAAAATAGATGCAATAAATAAGATTAAATAGCGAAATGTATCATTTGATACATGTGTTATGACAAAAGCATTAAAATAATTAGAATATAATTTACAATAATCTGTCGTAAAAATATCAGTCAATCCATGAGTTGCAACAATAGATGCAAGAGCTTTTTGTCTTGGATTATTATCTAAGGTATGAATTAATTGAGGTATTTTTTTATATTTATGAATAATTGGTAATTGATATCCATTACAAAATCGAATAAAAGCAAAAAAAGTAAAAAAATATAAAATTTGTTTAACATTCATAATATAATATAATTGAATATATTTATTGTATATAACAAAATACAATAAATACATGCCTCAAAGCTTACCAAGTGAGCTAATTACATTAATATCTACCTATGGTGAAATTTCTGAATTATATCATTTGATGGTATCTAATAAATATTATTACAACATCTTAGAAGATTATTTTCTAAAACAAATAAAACCCAAAATAGGTTTCATTAAAAAGTATTTTCATCCTTTTATAATAGAAACAATGAATGGGTTATTTACAATGGCCATGTTACCTATTATAGGGTTCAATAAATCATATCATAATCATGATTCTATCACAAAGTTTCAAAAAATCAAGACATCTTCTGTAAAATATCCAATTATGATTGGTATTGATAACGATGGATTAGGCTATATTACATTCCGTTTAAAAAATCCAGATGGAATAACCTATATTGAAACATTGTATCAAATGTATAAATCAAGTGACGATGCTGGGAGAGATGATAAAGAAATTTCATCATGGAACTGGGAGACCAATCAAGCAGGTTCTAGATTAACAATTAATAACCGTGGTTATGGTAGCTTATATTGTAATGTAAAAGATAAATGGGCCCCAAAAAAATTGCCACCTGCAATAAAACAACAACTAAAATATAAAATGTTTCCACACAACCATTATAATATTAAATGTCATGATGTTAATTTAAAAAAAAATATAAAGTTACTAATGAAAAATATGGGATATATTATTAAGACGTATGATGATTATAAGTATCCTGAATGGCAATATGAGAAGCGTTACATGGAACAGAAAGAATACATACAATGTATATAAATAACTATAATTATGTTTCATATATTTTTTTTAATTCTTTCACAAATAATTCTTGATATTCTTCACCAAACTCGCGGTCATGTTCTTCATCTGCATCAAAGAAATACCATATAGTTCCTAATTTTTCAAAAAACATTTCAAGAAATATATCCATCTTTGTATTAGGAACCGGAACAAGTCTATCCTTTCTTAGAGGGCTGGTAGATGGGTCATACTCCATAAACGCAACTCGTATTTCATTGATATGAACCAATGAAAAGGAATGCCCCGATGAATTGACTTTGTGTATTTGAAAATCATTTTCTTTACACCATGTAATATAAGATAGCATGACTTTTTCAAAGGAATCATCTTGTTTTATTTCACCCTTTAGCATCATCTGTTCCCATGCTTCTTTTTCAGCATTTATTTTTATTTGATAATCTAAAATACGTTGAATTAATTCTTCTTTCTTTCCTGATGTAGATAGTTCATTATCACTTAAAATAAGTTTTAGAAATCCTGTCCGCATGGCAGTAAGAACCGGGAGTGTGTAATTATTGTTTGACATACTTATTGTATTTATCAATACTATTTTTAATTCAATTTTATTTTATCATATCATAAAGAATATTAATAATTTGAAGAGATGTAAAAAACCATAAAACAAAAATTAGAACAATCCATGATGATATAAACAATAAAGTCAGCGAATATGTCATGTAGTATTGAAATACTATATTACATACTTTCAATTTTTAAATATATATTACCAAAGATATAAATGGCTTAATATTTTAGGAGTATAATATCCATTTGAATAATATTTTTCTCTACGTATAGCTAGGTGTTTTTTTGTAGTTCCAGAATGTCTCTTATAATAATTTTGCATACGTTTTCGTGTGTTATGATTTTTATGTTTATATAATTTTAACTTGGTTCTATCTTTATATTGTGGATATCGTCGGTCTCCAAAATGTATAATACGAATCTTTTTTGTTTTTTTATTTTTTACATGGGCCGTATATTTTTTAGGATATGGTCCTCGTTTAAAAAATAAAATTCTTTCCTTCATAATGTATATTAACATAAAAATAATTTAAAAATGTAGACTTACATACATATATATATATATCATGGTCTTATATGCATGGTATAGTAATTCTCAATTTAATGTTGTAAAAAATATTTTAAAACAAAATGATAGTTTGCATAGAAAACATATTACAAATACATATAAAACATATGATAATAAAGAGATAATTGTTACAATGGTTAGTAGCACAAAGGATCATAAAGCTAAATTTGAAGATATGCTATATTTAGGCGAGGTAGAAAAATGGTCAAAAGCAGGCCCACATTATATATAAAGTTAGGTCTCTATTTGTCGTGTCCTCGTGGCGCAATGGAAGCGCGTTAGACTTCTAATCTAAAGGTTGCGGGTTCGAGCCCCGCCGGGGATTGTATATATTTTTTTTAATAATAATAAATATATACGATGATAAGAATTATATTAGTTGTATTTTTTATAGGTCTTTTTATACATTTAGGTGCAAATAAAGTAAAGGAGGGATTAACTGATATGGAATTATTTGAAAATGTAACCAATTTATTACATACATATGATGCTCCAGTGAGAGCAAGTAATGATGAATTATCGGGTATTATGTTATCTAATCCAGAAAATAAGTTATTTAAAACAAACTATGTAAGAAATGATATGAATAATATTCTTTAGTTATTACAAGATGAACAAGGTTTTATATATTATACTACTTCTAGTATTATTGATTTATATAATAAAACAATTTAATTTTAAACTTATAGAAGGGGCGACTACAGAAGAATGTAAATCTATTTCTCAACAAACATGCTTAGAAGATGATTCAAACTATTTTGGCACAAGATTTAGAGAATTTTTAAGAATGGGGTTTAGAGCAGGCACGGGTGAAGAAACTGGAACAGCTCCACCCAAAGACCAAGATACAGATGATGGTAAATGTGAGTGTGCAGGATATGTTTTTGGAAAATCATTAGGAAAAGATTGGAAGGAAGAATATGATGCAATTGTAAATGAAGGTGAATGATTTATTTTAATTATATTATATATAATGATTCACTCTATTATGAAAAAAAAATCCATAGGATTTCAATTAGTATTGTGTATAATTACTATATTGATATTTAGTTTAAAAATGAATAATATAAAGGAATCAATGCTTTCAACCTGTCAAACTGCAGCAGGGGTTCCAAATGAAGATTTTATAAATGGATTTAAATTACGAATGTTTCAAAGTAAAGAACTTAAATTAAATAGCAATGATCAAAAAGCATGTTATAATGAAGCTACTGGAGATGATTGTTCTCCATGTGAAATACATGGATATTATACTGCATTTCAAGAGAAAACAGATGCTGATTAATATTTATTTTTGCAAATAAATATTAACTATATATAATTAAGATGCATAAACATAGTAAATATTTATGGGTATTATTGTTAATTGTTATATTATATTTTATTATCAAAAATCTGTTTAAAAAAACTTATTTTGAAGCATTAACTGCAAATTTTAATGAAGATGCATCAGATGATGAAAAAGCAAATGAATTAGCGTTATATTTTGCAAATGGATTAAAACCACCCGAAAAAGAAGAAGAAGAATTAGAACCAGATGCAATAGGTAGAATAGAGTTGGAATTTAAGCGACCTAAATCAGGAAAAATTCCTTATGGAGATGCATATGATGTATATATAGACAAACGTAATCAACATTTGCCTCCAGAAAAAAAAAATCCTACTGATGTAGATGGTAAAAGTCTCATGGATTTAGATAGAGAATATAAAAAGTTTTCATGGGGTCATGATTCAACAGATTTTAATAATTATATATTAGAAAAGGATAAAAAGCGTATATTTAAAATAACAAAATTATTAAATGAAATGCCAAATAAACCCAGTGATTTGTATTTTAAAAATATAGAGAATCCATCATCATTTAATAAAACATTTAACGAAAAAATAAATGCATATAAAGATGATATAGTAAAAAATGATTTATCAAAAACCACACAAACAAATAAAGATTTTTATAATAAATCTATATCTATTGCTAGCGATTATATAAATGATTATTCAAATGGAAGACTTTACAAAGGGTCACCTCTTTAAATATCATCACTAAATAAAAGCAACTTTTCCAATATAGGATTGCATTTTTCTGGTAATATATATCCGGGTGGACGAAATCGTTCCTGTTTTTTACAAATGCAAAGACATGCGGCTATTTCTTTGCATTTGATTTGAATAAAATACTTTTTTTTTAATTCCGCATTTTTTATTTCTTGTTGAAACATTTTATCAATCATAGAATATGCGGTTTTTAAAAATAAAATAGTTTCTATATGTTTTTGTTTTTTTTCAAAAAGTCCGTCTAATATTTTTTTTTGTTCTGAACTTAGCTGATAACTTTTATGTTTTTGTAAAGCCGTATAAAAACGTATTTCATTTTTTACATTTTTAAGTTTACTTAATGTTTTTGTTCTATAATCTTCTATTTTTTTAATAATAGAAAAAATATTTGTATTATAAATCAATGGATATCTAAAACGAATAATAGGCGGAATAATAAATAAATTTGCTTCTTTTATTTCGGCAATTCTTTTTCGAATATCTTGAATTTGTTGTCTCATTTTACCAGATAAATCTTGAATTTCATGTTTTTTTGCTTCCATAACACAGTCCTTCATTTTAGATTTACATTTCATATAATTTTCAAAGTTACTATCTAATACTGGATTACAAAAAAGCAGAATTTCTCCAGATAAAAATTCAATAACACTTTGCAATTTATCATATTGATGTGCTGTAATTTTATGGGCTTCGGATGCAGCATCTAATTTCATGTAATTTATAATAGCTAATAAAAAAACAACAAGTGCATTTATAGATGATAATAATAAAGACCCATACCACCATCTTTCTGATATTTGTGAAATGACGGAACATACGGAAGAAAAAAATATAGCTGGCATCATAAGCATATTTAATTGATTTAATGTAATACTTCTTGCTTCCATATAAATAATCTTTTGACCTTTTAAATAACTGGCTAAAATATCAAGAGATGAACTATATTTATGAATTATATCTGTTTCATACGTTCCATTAATCTGTGTTTTTATATCAGAAAAAGATAATTTTTCATACGTTATATTATTAGACAATGAGTCAATTAATATAGCAGCATTAATTGTTTCTGATTCATCATTTTCATCTATGTCATTTATCTTATGTTCGTCTTCATTGGAAGAATCATCCATGACATTATGCATTTCATCTTCTTTTATAGATACAAATTCAACATGTTTTACTTCATTTTCATCTTGTGATATTTCTGGTTCAATATAAATAGATAAACTATCTGATTCATTATCACTCATATTATATATTTTAAAATAATATCGTATATTTCCCCCATTTCTTTTAGCTTTTCGTATCGTTTACTAGATTGACTATGACCAAATTTCATTTTTATCTGCATAATTATATCTTTTTCTCCCGATGTAAAAACATTTGATTGTTTTATTGTATTATAATAATTAAAAGGTTCCATATAAGGAACTAATGTATCGTTAATATTACTATAAATGTATATATTTGGATACTTTAGTTGCTTACATATATTATCTTGTGGGCTATATTTTTCCATATATGATTTTACTTTTGGAATTGCAGGATTTCCCCATTCAATATGCGATTCGCTAGATAATGGATTATTTGGATTAGATAATACTTGGATAGGATCTAAAAAGGGCACACCTAATATAGCAAGATTACATATTTGAGGAGCCATATTTAAAGTCGCGCCAATCACTAGTCCGCCAGCACTTCTTCCCCATATAGCAAGTTTTTTAGATATAGTATACTTTTTATCTATTAAATAATTCGCACATTTTATAAAATCATCAAATGTATTTATTTTATTTAACATTCTACCTTGTTTATACCATTTGTGTCCATGTCGTCCTCCACCACGTATATATGCAATACAAAATATAAATCCTCGATTTAATAAACTGGGTATAAAAATATCAAATTCTGGGTCACGAGTAACACCATAGGCCCCATATCCCCATAAAACACATTTTGCATTCTTTAATATTGTCCCTTTTTTATACATCATAATAATATGTAAATCTTTTGTAACATATAGTATTTTCTCGACATATTTTTTATAATCATAGTTTTTTACGGTCATTTTATATATTTCTTTCCATTTCATCGTTTTTAAATCTAAAAAGTATCCATGTAATGGCATTAAAAAAGACTGCACATTTATAGTGCAGTGATTTACATATTCGTTTAAATTATTAAAATGAGGAATATTAAAAGAGCATCCGCTATTATTTGTGCATAGTTTTAAAGAAGAGTTAATCATTTTTCTCTCACAATAATGATATGCCATTATTTTATTAAACCCCTTTGATTTATAAAATATTAATATATAATCACCTTGTAAATGCATATATTGAAAAAGTTGATTCGGTTTATTTGAAATAAGTTTCTTTTCTTTTTTAAAATCATTTGTGGAATAAATAACACAATTATCATGTTTTTTTTTAAAAATAATCCAAGTTCCATAGGAGTGTCCAACAAAATATTCAACATCAGGCTGTAATTTATATATTAATTTTAATTCATTTTCTACTATTACATATACATCAGAGCCATTATATGTTCCAGAGTATACAACCACATATTCATCACTTTCTACACTTGAAATTGAAAGCGATTTTTCCATATTTTTTTCTTCAAATAAAAAAGTATGTTTTTTTGTCTCTATGTTATAGATATATAACTTACATGGACGTATTGTTTTATCATATGTAATATAATAAATATTTTTACTGTCTGATGACCAAACGCAATTTCCACTACTTATTGTGCTATATTTTTTTATTTCATTATTTGTTTTATCTGATTCAGATAAGAAATCATGGGTTGTAATAAGTGGATTGGTTTTATATTTTACAAAAATTTCTTCATAATTATTAGACAATAAAGGTTTAATATAGAGTTTACATAATCTATTTCCCGTAAAATCAATCGAAAATATAATATATTTCTCATTTGGGGATATAGAAATATCTTCTATTGAAAAATATTCATGTCCTTTACTCAGTTTTTCGGTATTTAATATTTCAACTTCATCGCAACCTAATTTTACATAATAAATAGGAAAATTATCTCCTTTATTTTGTTTATAAAAATATTTATATTTTTTTCCATCCGTAGGATATGTTTGAGATTGTTCTTTCATTCGTGATTTAAATTCTTTTGCAAGTGTATTTATTTTATTTTTATTTGCCTTTTTTTTATATTCTCTATTAATGTAATTTATCATTTTCATTCTTGTTTTTATTTCTGGGGTCATCTTATTTTTTTTTGTTTTATTTTTTGAAAACTTTATTTTTTTTAATCTTGTCATTGAAAATAATTCTTTTGCCGTTAAATATTTTTCACTATTATTGTTTAGCATGTTATATGCTTTCTTTTTATTATTGCTAAGCGTTCTGCTTTTATATTTTTTTAAATATTTTCTAGATAACTTCATATAATAAGGATATATATTATTATATGATGCTAGATGAGTGTTGTAAATTATTTAGGTTTTCTTCTTGAGTTTGTTTATTTTCTAATTATTTCATTTTGCGTCGTTGATATTCAATTCTTTTCGTAACTCTTGACCCAATGTTTCCAGTTTTTTTTTTGGAACTAGATTTTTTAGCATGTGATTTCTCCTTTTTTTTGGGCATATCAAAAGTTATATCAAGATTATCTAAATCTTCAGGAAGATTCATTTCATCAAGTTCAGATGGTGAATCATCTTTAGCTTCAGATGGTGAATCTTCTTTAGCTTCAGCTACCATACTAGGAGCACGAGAGGAACTCTGTTTTTTATCACCTATACCTTTTGCTTTATTAATGTCTCTCTTTTTCGTGAGTTTTTTTGCTCTTTTTTTTTTTCTTTTTTTTGTTAAGTTTTTATTCTTCTTATTTTTTTTTTTACCCCTAGCTAAATATGCTGAAATAGAAGGTATTGTTTTGTTTATATGTAACGTAAAATCCGGAAAAATATCTTCTAGAGCAGTCCAACAATTAAATCCTACTCTTTGTCTAGAAAAAAATCCTTTATAGTCTATATTATAACATACTTCAGGTATTTTTCGTCTAACCGGAAAATGGCCTATAGAATTCTTTACATAATTCTTTAATTTACTAATAGAATCTTTAGAAATTTTATTTTGTTCATATATTAAATTAAGACTGTTATCTGGGTGTTTATTTCTCATTGCTTCTATCAATGTAGGGTCTGGAGAAAGTATACATAATTTATTTTGTTGACTAGATGAAAATCCCATGCTATATAATTTATCATTATTAGCTGAATGAATTAATAAAGTAGCATGATTTATAGAACGTTTTACTATATTTCCTCTGTTTATTATTGTATATATCTTAATATTGTCACTTGCATGTGGTTCATATTTTGGCTTTACATCAATTTTTGTTTTTACGTCTCTGTCTATACTACGTGGCATTTTAAATTTTTGTATATCTTTGTCGGTTGATCCCCAAATACTATAAATTTGGTTGCCTTCTATTTCTTCTACAAGAGATAATTGTTTATTCATTATATATAGTTAAGATTTAACTCCACCAGTTCCCGTAGAACCGAATCCACTACCACCTCTATCGGTCATTCCCAAATCTGAAATATTATCAACAATAATTACCTTAAATGGTTTAAGGTCGGATGAACAAATTTGCAAAAGTCTTTGAGATTGTTCGATTTTATATTCACTATTAAAATTTCCAAGAGTTTTGCTAAATTTCCCATCAAGTGACTTTGAACCTAGGATTGGGTCAAAGAATCCACACAAATGTCCACGATATCCAGAATCTATGATACCTATATTGTTAGCAAGGCGAAGTCCTGTTTTACTAATACTTGAACGAGCATGTAACGTATATGCAATAGGAGTGTTGATATCATACATGGCCGCACTTATTTTAAAATCAATCTTGATTGGTTTATTTGATTCAAATTCAAGACTATTATCTGCCTCCGGATAATATACATCAAAACCTGAATCAGGATATGGATTTTTGTCAACCATTTCATTATGATTATTTGCAGCAACTTGGTATAGTCTCTTAAGTGAAAAACTGGGTGTCATAGAATTACTTGTAACGTCATCAGGACAGTCTACATATACAAATAGAACTTTGTTTGTAAGAACGGGTTGAGAGCAGATTGGTGCACGTTTCATCATGGAAGCCATTTACTTCTATAAATTAAGTTATTTTTAAATTCAATTATTTTATATTTAACTTCTATTTCTTCTTTTACATGATACTTTCTTACATGTTCTACGTCTGCGCCTACGTTTACTTTTAAGACCAGCTCTACTTGCTATTTTGCTGCTAGATTTAGAAGAATTTAATTTAAGTAGCATTTTTTTTTCATCTGACGGAAACATATAAGGCAATCCATCTTCTTTTTTCATATTATAAAATATATTTCTACATTGTTTATGATTTGATGCATGTTTTATAGTATACTTTTTTTTCATAAAAGGTTTAAATTCTTTTACGCATCGTTCTAAATGTGCAATCCAGGGTGATTTTTTTTTTTTCGATGCAGATTTACTTTTTGTTCTTGAACTCATTATATATAAATCAATATAAATAAATAAATTTATATATAATAATGAAAACGCTATTACATATTGCTATGATTCTTTCTATTACTATAAGTTCAGAATCTTATTTATATTGGTTTCCAAAACCTTGGAAAACAAGACTAAATAATCGTAAGCTTAAAACATTTTATTTTAAACAAAAGAATACAAATCAAACAAAAATTACTTCATAAGAAATAAGCTTAAGGAGTTGTTTCATCTCCGGTGCCAGTATTTTCTTGTAATTCTTCCGTGGTAACAATTTCACTAGAAATAAGTTTTATTCTATTTAAGCAACGAACAGAAAAAGATTTATTTTGGTCTAAAAATTTACCTAGTCTTTCGATATAAGTTGAAAATTCTAAGGTTAATTTTTGTTCTTGACTTTGTAAGTTCATGATTAAATTACCAACACTAAATCCTCGTGCTTCTTTTTCCTGTGCATTTTCAATACGTTGTGTAAAGGTTCCAATATCATCGGCGAGTTCTCGCAAATTTGCGGTTGTTGTATTAATGAGTGCAAATATTTCATTCATATCATATTTTGCATAAGGATCTTCAATTTCAGCTGGTTCTCCTTCAACTGTATTTCCCAACGCATCCACTGCGCTCGGATTTGCAACCATAGGTGGTGGGTAAGGAACCATGTTTCGAAATTTACGTTGTTTAACCGATTCTTTTGTTGAGCCTTCTGGAACATCTTCAATGGCTAATGCATTTTCAATAATAGAGTCACAATATTTGTATAAATCTCCATATAATTTTTTCACATATACATCTTTCATGTGAACAAAAAAATCTAAATCAATTTGCAAAGAATCTTTTTGAAATCCTAATGTATCTAATGATGTGCCAACATCATAACCTTTTTCTCTATCTTTAATCATATCATTTTCAAAATCTTTTATGGATAATATATCGCTGTTTAAGTTAGAAATAAATTTATCCATTTCTGTATACTGGGCATTGATTTCATTCAAAACGCTGTTATATCCATCGGTATCAATTTTGTCTCTAAGTGTAGAATTCGTAGGTCGTATAGCAGTCATATAAATGTATTTATTATTATTTTTTTTACAAAAATAATAATTCTATTAAACATATGTTGCAATAAAATTATAAGGTATCAATCGGCTATCTTTACATGGAATAGAGACAAATTTATAAATCCCATTATATTTGCAAAATAATAAGCACGTAGTAAAATCTACCCCATGAAATAAAAGAACATGGTTGTCATGAGTTTTATGAAATTCAAACGCATTATATATTAAAAAATGATTATAGGTAAGTTTACCATCCTTTTTATATTTTTTCCATTCTTCTACAATTTCATTATATGATTTTACATATAATGGTATATGATTTACACTACATGATTCCTTTAATATTGCTTCTCTCACTTTTTGTAAATAGGAATCATCCATAATATATTAATTACAAAATAGTTTATTCCACCATTCTATTATTATCGTTATAACTGGATTTTGTTTATATTTTCTTGTATGTTTTTTTTTTCGCTTATTTATTTTGGGCGCACAGTGTTTTACTCCGTGCGCCGAGACGCTAAAAAAGCCGACGTTTTTTTTTTTAAAACTTGTATTTTTTCACACGCTGTTAATAATTGTTTTGTTTTTTCTTGTTGTAAATACTCTTGATACTCTTGTTTTGCTTTTTCTTTTTTTATATTTTCATTTACAAGCGATTCATATCGTTGAGCTGTTTTTTCTAATAATGAAACGTGTTCATACACTACATTTGTATATTGATTTGAAAAATCGACTAAATCTTTTTTTAATCCTTCATGATTTTGTTCACTAAGCAGTTTATTTTTTTTCTCTTCTATTACACATTCTTTTTGTAAAACATCAATGAATTCATTTGTTCCGGAATTATCATAGTGTTTGTGTGCATTGTGACTAGGAGAATTTGGAGGCGGTGATGGTGAGTTTGAGGTTGATGTCTTTGGTAAATTATACTTCAAACGAAGTGCCGAATTAGTTGTGCTCATATATGCTATGGTTTTATTTTTTTTTTTTACAAAAAAAATAAAGCTAAAATACTATTAGAGTATATATTGTCCAGTATTAATAATGGTATAGGTTTGAGAGCCAGATGAGCCATCAATTGTAAAAGATTTTTTATTAGGCATTTTTAAATCATATGAAGTGGCATTAGAATTAATAGAAACATTATTTATGCTAGTAATATCTCCGGCTGAAAATACAAATTGATATATACCATTTACTACAAATACGGTGTGACCAGATAATACGGCCCCAAGAGAATCAATACTAACATATGGATTTCCAACTGGGATTTTAGTAATGCAATTATTTTTTAAATAATTTGTTTTAATATAAATATCTTGGTCTGAAATATCAACATCTTTAACATAACTATTTGTGAGGGTAGATGGATATATACCACAAGTGTTAACACATGTTTTTATACCAGCATCATTTTGAGATTCAATACAGCTTCCATAAGTTGCAGTAATTACTTGTAAATATACATCATAATCTAAATGTTTATTATTGTGTTTAACAATCCAATTAGGATAAGAACCATATACACATTCTCGTAATTTATTTGATAGCATGCCTTTTGTTCCAGGAGTAGATTTTCTGATTGTTTTACTATTTGTATATGGATTACATGCCTTGATAACAGATTTTGTGCAGCAACCACTTCCGTTGCCTCTATAAGCGGTTCCTTTCATGGGAGTGTAGTATTTACGGCGGGAGATAACATTTCCTCCAACCCAAGAAGAACTATTGGTATTTGTGGTGCCATTTAATGAAAATCCATTTTGCCCTTTTGATAAAGTGCAACATTTGGCTTTTGTTTTTTTTTTTAAAGTAGCAATAGACATATATAGATTAAATATATATAAATTTTCTGTCATATGGATTTGTTAATAACATCCGTTCCATACAAAAATATAATGGAGAATAATAGATAAATTGTAAATCTTCTAAATTATTATAATGCTTACCAGTTAATAAATAAAGTAATACATTTGCTAAACTATAATAACATGTTTGAACTGGAATACTAAATGGAACCTCTTCTATTAATTTTAATTCAGGTGATGCAAATTCGTCTAATGTGATTGGATATTCAATTGTAATTATATTTGATTCAAATGGCACTAGTTTATTTGGATTTATAAAAAAATAATGATTCTTAATTAAAATAATATCATTTAATGAAAAGTAAATAATAGTTTCATTTTTTTCATTTAAAAAATGTAACATAATATTCATATCTTTAAATAATTCACCTGTATTTTGATCTAATACTTTAATTGAATTTTTTTTTAAACTGCTTATAGCAGACTGAATTTTTAATGTATTACCGTGTATACTATATTTTATATCATATATATCTAAACAATTTGTAAGTGCATATTTCATAGTAGCATTTGATATATTAATATTCATTATTATACATCTATATAAAAGTTGAAATAGAAATAATGTATTATTTAAATATAAATCCTATTGTAATACTAAAGATGGCTCCTGCTTACGTGCCTCCGCATCTCCGACGTTCCTCTATTTCAAAGAAATCAAATCATAAAATAAATATTCATGAGTTTCCAGCATTGGGAGATTCAACTATTCCTAAACAAGATAAAACATCAAAAAAATTTGATTTTAAGGCCGCCGCAAACCAAGTTCTCCCAGAAGAGCATGTTGAAGAACCAGAAATTTTACCGGGATGGGTTAAACTATCAAAGAATCACTCTCCGATTGAAAACAAGATAATAGTATCTAAAGAACCAGAATATCCAATAGAATATATAGGTGAAAAAGAAAAGACGCATTATGAAATTGCTGAAAAGTTTCAAGAAATGGTAAATAGATGGGAAGCACAAAAAGACGAAGAGTTTGAAAGAAATGGATATCTTGAATTTGATATTCAAGCAGATTTTCAAAAAGATGATTATGAATCAGATACTTCGAGTGAAAGTTCTGATGATGAACAAGATTATGTAGATGAAGATGGAGAGCCTTATAATGATTTTGATTTACTAGATAAGCGTTTTATGACAAAATAATAAATATAATAAATATTTATAATGGAATTGCAATCTCCAGAAGAATCAACCACATTACAAAATGATGAAAATGTAGAAAACAATGATATTTTTAATGACGATGATGAAGAAAACATAGATGAATGGTTAGAAAATTTAAAAAATTTAGAAAAAAACTATGATATTTTTTATTCAGAACCGGTAAATAATGTTAATATTGTTTTTTTTTATGTAAATAATGGTGAACTAGAAAAAATAAGACAAGAAAATGTAGATATAACCAATGGTGTTTTAAATAAAGACCAATTGATTTATATTATAAATGACAATAAACATATGGGAAAAATAAAGTATTTTTTAACTTCTATCTTGAAATATAATGTAACAATTGAACCTAATCAAATACATAGTTTTTTAACAGATGAATCTGAAGAATTATCAAGTGATTATGTTTATTTACAAAAACTAAAATCAGTAAATAATGTAAGATTTTCAGATACAATAACAATGTTTAATGATTTTAACAGTTTGTATATTATATTTAATAAAAATAAGCCTAGTAAAAATCAAACAAAAAAAGTAAATTTAGGTAAAGGCCGAAATACAAAAAAAAAAGCACTTAAAGGTGATTAAGATAGATATATTATGGCTTCCATTGTAAGTGCTCTGGATCAATTTACAAATAGAAATAAAGGAGAAAATGGATGTATTCAGTATAATTGGTCAAAAGAGTCTAACGAATTGTTAGTTCAAATATATTTTCAATTGGTATTAACTACTAAGAATATAGATAATTATTATACATATGTCAATACATTATTGCAATATCCAGAAAAAAATCATGCATTATTGGAGTATAGTTATAAGCTAATTGGTCAAACCAGAGATATAATACAAGGCAAAGGATTATATCATGTAAGTTACATGATGTTAGGTTCATGGGTAAAATTGTGCTATATTGAAAAAAAGGCTAATCCTGAAAATATTAAAAATATGTTAAAACATTTCGTAGAATTAAATGATGAACATCCATATGGTAGTTGGAAAGATTTGAAATATTTTGCAAATTATTGTGTATATGAAGCATGTTTAATAGATAAAAATCATGAGCTGGTTCATTTTATTTCTGAAATGTATGCACATCAACTAGCATTAGAATATACCAATGATATTAAACAATCTCTATGCGCAAGGTGGGTGCCAAGAGAAAATTCGAAGAAATTTGGATGGTTATCTATGTGTATTGCGCGTAAATTTGTAAATAAAATAAATATAAATCATGCTAATTCTCGTATGAATACATTAAAGATATATCGCAAAGCAATTAGTGAGTTAAATAAAAGACTAGACACAACTCAAATAAAACAATGTGCAAAGGAATGGAAAAATATTGATTTTGAAAATGTAACTAGTATTACAATGTCAAAACAAAAAAATGCTTTTTTAAATAAAAAAACATTGAAAGATAATGACCGAATCATTTGCGCAAATAAATTAAAAACCCATATAAAAGAATGTTTCACATATGGAAAAAAAAATATCAAAGGAAAGCGAGTTAGTGTTGTTGATATGGTAAAACATGCAATGCATTCACAATATGACAATGATTTAGCAAATATATTAGAATTACAATGGAATGATAATGCGACACAAAATGAAGCTTTAGAAAATATTATTCCCATGGTAGATGTGTCAGGTTCTATGACACAAAATAAAAGCTTACCGCTTTATAGTGCAATTGGGTTAGGTCTTCGATGTGCTGAAAAAAGTAGAATAGGCAATCGTGTATTAACATTTTCAGAATATCCATCATGGATAATGTTTGAAGATGATGCATCCTTTATTCAAAAAGTTAACACATGTGCTAATGGAAGTTGGGGGCAAAATACAAATATAGAATCTGCATTTGATTTAATATTAAAAAGTTGTATATATAAAAATTTATCACCCGCAAAAATTAGACAGTTATGTTTAGTCATTTTTTCAGATATGCAGTTTGATGTTGCTACTGGAAATCAATCTAATATAAATACAATGTTTGAGTCTATAAAAAAAAAATATTATGATACAGGTATAAATCATTGTGGTATACCCTATGATATGCCTAGTATTATTTTCTGGAATTTATCACCAACCTATGGCTTTCCGGTTGTATCTTCTATGCGAAATGTGGTTATGGTTTCTGGAAATAGTCCTGCTTTATTGAACATATTTATAGAAAAAGGAGCAGATTTTATTTCAAGTATAAATTCATGGGATATGTTTTTACATATTATTGATGTTCCTCGTTATGAAAGTATAAAGTATATTTCTTAAATTTCATCAAAATTAATTTCATCTTCATCATCGCTAATAAATGTTTCTATTTCAACAGAAGTATTTATTGGAACAGAAGTATCATTTGTATCATGTAGAAATTCAACATTGGAATGTTCTACCATTTGGTCATGTTCAATATCTTCTTGAGTGATTAAAGCATTAAAATCTAGATTGCATCGTTCTTTTAAATTTTGCTTATCTTCTTCACTATATATTTCCAATAAATCACATACTTGTTTTTTATCTTTATTTTTTACTTCCCAGCTTCGAACCCCTACTAAAATCCACATATTTATTTTAATTAAACTATTATGCTTACCTTTTCCCTTGAATTTATTTCGAATGATACATAATCTTGATTTGTTATCAATACATTGCACTTCTATTTGACCATGACCATACATTTTGGTAACTACAGCCAACTTTTCATCGGGTTCTTCTGAATTAGGAAGACGGAGTCCTTTACTAGCGTAATGAGATGTTTCGCTAGAATTTTTTCTCGCTTGTTTTTTGGTTTTATTTCCTCCGCTGTTGTTTTTCACCATGGTTATTTATTTATTAAATATTTTATTATCTTTCAATTTTATATGAAAGACTTAAAAAAAATATATTTTAAAATATTTAATAAATATTATTCTGAATCACATATTAATATATTAAAAAAAACAATAAATAGCTATATAAGTAATAAAAAAAATACAAAAAGGAAAAAAAATACAAAAAGTAAAAAAAAAAATAATATTACTCATAAAATTACTAAATTATAGCTAATAATTTTTTTGTTGCGGCAGAATGATTCAAATGATTATTTGGTGTATTATTCATGAAATAAATACCTTTTGCATTATCTATTTTTTTAAGTTTTAATGTTTCTAGAAATGTTTGATTTTCTTGAACATTGGGTCTTTTATGTGGAATTGGATGAATATTAAGAATCAAAATTTCTAAGAATACTATTTGAGATTGATTTAATCTTACACATGATTTCATTAATCCTAGAAATGCAATACTTATTGTATATATATCCCATGTTTTCCAATGTTTCAATAAAGATAATATGACATATTGGCGTCTTTTATTCGCAAATGGTAAATAAAATTCAAGGGCTTTACTTCTATAATGTTCTTTAAAAGTATGAGAAAATACACTAAATATTGGATTTTGCATTATAAAAATATCAATCACTTCATGTATATATTGACTTGTTAAATGTGTATTATGTGTAAATTGGCAAAACCAATTTATAAAATGAATTTCTAGACTCCAATTATGCCAGCTCGGGTCATAAATATAAAATTTTTGTTTTAATATAGAATAATTTATTTTTTTATTTTTTACAAAATCATTCATAATAAATGATAATCCAAAATCAATAATCATAGGATTATGTGTTTTAATATTTAAAAATAAATTACCCATGTGTAAATCATAGTGAACTATTTTATGATTTATTAGTATGTAAATGGATTGTAATATATATTCAAAAAAAGTAATATAATAATAAGTATTTTTCATATTTCTAAAAAACTCAGGAAACTTTATAAAATCTATATATTTAGAGTTTAAAGCATAAAACCTTCTAGACCCTGTATTTTGGCTAATAAATTTACAATCTTCTTTATTTTTACTTGATAAAGTAGACATATTTAATTTGCGGATAGATTCAACAATTCCAAATCTTTTTTCATAATTTGCTACTTTTGATAGTTTTTTTCCAATTCTATATTCAGTCAATGATTCATTTAATTGTGATGATATTTTTGTAACATATTTTTTTAAAGGAGTTCCTTTTTTATTAAATCCTGGACGGTATACACATCCAAATGAACCTGTTGCAATTAATTGTATATTATTTGGCATATTATATTAATGTGATAATATATAATAACGATTTTTATACATTTTTTTTAATTTTTTATAAAACTCTTCCTTAGTTAAATATCTTTCATTATGTTCTTGATATTCTAAAATATCAACAACATATTGATTACAAAATAAAGTAAACCCTTTTGCTGGAGTAAAATCTTTATTATTTATATGAGATAGTAAATGATTATCCATTTTATTTTTACAATCATTTGAAATAGCAATGTATGGGTCTCTTTCACGAGGAGTTTTATTTTCATATGATTTATCTTTGTAATAGTATTTTGCACTTCTATACATTTTTTTATGTATATTTCCTGTATACTTTAATTCGTCAAGACGCTGTGTTTCTTGATTTATTAAATTTTGTTTATCCTTACACCATATTTCCCATGCTTCTTTAAAAGTATCATTATTATCATAACGATGTATTAACGCAAAAGATTCAATTTCAGATGAAAGTTCATTTGAAAATTTGAATCTAAATGTGGTGCCGGGCATAATAAAATGTGTATATATAATTGTTTTGATTCAATTATATATAAATTAACTATTTATCCAATTATCAACGGTTGTGTAGTCACTAGGAAGAGTAGAGTTATCTGTATTATTTATAAATTCTGTCAAAAAGCTATCATCATCACCTTTATCATAAAATCCATCATACACTTTGTCTAAATAATTATAAGATACAGAATCATTATTTTTATTTATACTCATTTCATCGCCTGGAAAATACGTAAATAAAGTATATTTATCATAATTTTTTTCTAGTTTATTTTCATTTACAAGTGCTTCTCGGTTTATTACATAATTCCATGGTATTACAATTTTTTCATAGCCTTTTTCTCTAAAATCTAATCGT
>MDSY01089946.1_pt1 | contig 51102 bp, 35 predicted proteins | sample 811131 | NCBI WGS metagenome assembly MDSY01 (sample SAMN05326643, study PRJNA326480) | marine metagenome | isolation source: seawater | place: Atlantic Ocean: South West | collected 2010 | reverse complement strand
TCCACGTGGTTGTCTGCTCGCAAAAACTTGGCTTGTGTCTTTTCCGCTCTTCATGAGAACGAAGTATTTCTTTTCACCCATTGGTTAAACCTCAAACTGCCTACGGATAACTAAAGGTTATAATATTTCCCCCAATAAACCGCTATACTGCGCCACATATTGTACGCAGTGACCCTTTTCAGAGGCCCCATTGGAGCAGTATAGCGAATGGCTATGCATTCAAATTTCAGCGCCAGCGAGAGTTTTTGAATCTGTAACTCCGGGGACTTGTCGAATAATATCAACTACAGTTTTGGCAATAATTCCTAGAGTGTCTGCTTCTAGTTTGACAATGATATCATAATCACCAAAGAGAATGGTGGCATCTACCACATTCTCAATATCTTTGATTATCTTGAACGCCTCATATTCATTCCCTGGTGAAACATTGACGAGAACATATCCAACTGCCATACACAGCCCAAATCAACAAACATCATGAAGACTTTGCTTATCTTAGATCATCTAGGCTAGAACGGTATTCTTCCCATTGCTCTTTTTCCCACTCTTCAGGTAGCGGTCCGTCAATCCAATTCAAAAATTCCTCTAGACTCCATCCTTCAGGAATCCTTTCATCGCGTTCTGGTTCGGCTTGTTCCAAGTGCCAACTTTGAACTTCTTCGTTTTCTCTCCCTCGCGTACGCGCGCGTACAACTACTAAGGAAACGACAATAATTAGAATAATTAGAGAGCCGAATAAGAACAATCCTTGGTATTCAGTAGTCTCTTTAAGTTCATCATTAATGTTTTCACAGTCATCCAAACAATCTACAGGCTCAGAGATTAGAACATTTGAGGAGTAATTCACCACATTACCACTCAAATCAATACAAGTTATTTCGAATGAAACATTACCAGATATTTCTGTTGGCAGTAACCAAGATGTAGTCCATATTCCTGTACCTTCAAAATCGGCAACAGAACTAGCTTCACGGGAATTTATTACAACTCCTTCCTGTGAATAATTTACGCCACAATTAGCATCAATACCATCTGCATCTTCCATTTCAACCATTATTTTTAACAATGAGTAATATGAGACATTTGAAGGGTGTGTGACTTCTATTACTGGAGGAGAATGCATGAATTCAAATTCTACGTATGAAATTGAAACAATTTCGTCTATATCAACAACTCTAACTCCCATGTAACCTTCACCGGCTATGAACGAAGAATCAAGTTGAACCCGATAGTAGAATGCTTCACTTTGACCTGCAATATCGTTACCACAAGGCGTTTGGGCCTGCTGTGGAGCATCAACTGTCCACCCGTCTTGTTCAATTTTTAATACAGATTCCGACAGAGGTCTTGACGAACGAATTCTAACGGTTGCATCTGCAGTTTGACCAAACATCAATTCATTAATTTCTGTACCATTTTGGCATAATGTGATCGAAAGGATTTCTGGTGGGCTTAGTAGTATTGGTGTTTCCAAGTGTGAGGAATTACTAGCTCCATTAGCACCAGTTACAGTCACATCGATTACTAAATCTCCGTTTTCAATGCTCTGTGAAGTGTCAAGCGGTATGATGGCAACTCCCGATTCAAAAACTAACGGTATAGTGTATCCACTTTGACCCGGCCAAGTTATTGTGATATCGCCATAGGCATTTTCTACAGAATCATCATTATCTGTAATTTCAATTCGTAAATTTTCATCCCCACCTGCGAGTACATTCTCCACAGTTTCCCCTTCATCATCAATTATTGACATACTTACAATCGGGGACTGGTCGGCAATCTGAATGGTTCTACTAGTCAAAAACTCTCCATTAGATGTTCTAAGTTCTAGTGTAAACGGGTCTAATGTTGTTTCAGATGGTATCGCGAATGATGCGATGTAGCAATGTTGCTCATTACTGTTTCCTGAACGGTGAGACAAACCGTCAATATTACCCCTAGTCGCGATGAATATTGGGGCTTGATTTGGAGGGTCATGGTCAGGGTCTAGTACACATGCTTTCAAAGTCAAAACATGTCCTCTTTTCACACCCTTTACCGGAACAGAGGTCAACACTGAAGCGCCTCCCCAATCAGCATCGTCTACTCCTAAAACATGAATTCCAAACCAAAAGGCAGGAGCATCTCTGATTGTTGCAATGGCGAAAGAAGTGTAATTAGTACTGAGATTGGATTCATCACTGGAGATAACTGCCAGATCTAAATAACCAAGAGGTACATCTGCGGGTAAGTTGATGGTGGTCCACCACAAATTGCCATCCTGGCTTCCAGTGCTCTGCCAAAACCATTCAGAACTATAATTCCCGGAACTTATTCGCCAAGCGATATCGACTGAATATACAGAACTATCATCACTCGATTCAACACTGCAAACGAATCTGTCACCTCGACTATATTGGCTAGAATCGCAAAATACATTCTCAATAACTGGTGCTGTATTTACCCAGAGAGTTGTATCAAAGATATTGTTGTCGATATTTCTTTCTGGATGCAGTGGCGAATCTGTTTCCCATCTAATCACGAGGTTATTCCAACCTTCACGAGAGGTGTTTAATTCTAGAGTTATAATTTGCCGGCTGCCATTTTGTGAACCGTTTGGAAGTACTAATGATTGACTTGCTAATTCGACACTTCCTAATTTGTCTAACACTTTTAGGTGGCCCATCGCTTCACCTGGCCCGATATTTTGAATCGCTATCTCAATCTCAAAGTTTTGATTGACGGACACATTGTCGACAATTCGTACATCCATTATTTCGACATCATGAACAATATCTGCATAAGGGCTCATCTTAGGGTCCCCTACCACAACTCCCATCCAACTTGTCATCGTATTTGCTGCTGCATAAGATTCAGCTAAATTGAATCCACTTGTATATGAAGAAAGTAACACGCTAGGGGATGATACAGCTGTAATGCCTGGTTCGTAGACGTAACCTTTGACTCCACTGGCTCCGTCTTCAATAATATCTGCAATAAGGGATTGTCCGTACGTAGTTCCCCATTCAAATGAACGAGCACCAGTACTAACTGCAGTTTCAACAATTGAACCATTGGCCCATGTCATATGTGGCCTAATTACTCGTAGGACAGTAGAGTCAACGAATAATGATCCATCTGTTGAAGTAGGGACAATATCCAACGAAATCCTAATTTTTATTTTTGTTGCATCTTGATGTGGCCTAAATCTCATTGTTGCAGAATTCCAATCTGCTGTGAAAGATTTGTCTGAAGAGGAATTGGTTTGGATAGATGTGTTATTTACATCTAGGGAATAAACTTCGATATTGTATTGTCCAAATACGTCTCCAGATCTTTTCCCATATCCATATACTACCCATGGGTGATTTGTGAAATTAGTTGGAATATCATAAATGGTTTCAAGATAAGCAACGTCTTGTCCATTTCCAGAATAGGCAGAACAGTTGTTGACAATATCTCGATTGAGGGCGGTTACTGAACCATCACTCAATGCAGTATCCCAAATCATCAAGTTGTCAATCATTCCTTCAAAGTATGAATTCCCTGCCCTGTTAACTCCTAATTTGTATAAATCAAAATTGTTAATCGAACCATTTGGAAAAGAATTGGTATTTACCAAAACCCCATCCATGTACTGTCTAATCTCTCCCGCATCATATACGGTTACAAGATGTGTCCAATATTGCGGAGTAACGTCTCCGAACAGCATCGTTTGATTATTGTGTAACCTCCATTCACTGCTCGAAATCATATGTTGGAAAGATTGGTTTGAGCCTGCATTGTCATCTATCGCAAAGGTTGCTGCGTAAGTTGTTTGATTTGAAATATTAGCCCAAACCCACTGACTAACAGTAAAATTACCTAACCAATCATCAACATTGACTTTAGCATAATCGTCACTACCATCATACCACAAGCAATTTCCATCGATACAACTTCTCCAGTTGGATGAGTCCATCCCGAATAATGAGAAATTACTTCCATTTGATGCACTATCATTGGTTTGATTGCCTGAGCCTTCTTCAAAATTCCAATGATGGATTAGATTGTCTGATTCAGGCGTATAACTTCCTGCGACATAGAACACTGAAGATGGAATTGTAGTCTTACTAACGTTAGGTCCATCCCAGGAGAACTTCAAACCATGCGGTCCTCCGCCTTGGAAGAACTCAATTCTGAAGTCATGAAGACCAGCGGATAGGTTGATGGTCGCTGAGATTTCTCTCATTCCGTGCATCCCGTAATTTTGGATAGCGCTAACTCCATTTATCCACAATTCGGAACCATCATCTGAATTTAGATAGAATGTCCAGTTTCCAGATTCAGGAACGTCTACTAATCCACTGAATCTTGCACCCCAATTATTCTTGAACCTATCATCTAGGCCAGAATATGGACTATTTGATGAAGAGTGTGCCAGGCTATTTTCAATGCGTATGTGGTCAGGTACTCTATCGATTAAATCAGGCATTGAAGCAGAATTGAAACTTAAGCCTTCATTATCGAAATATTCGCCATAAATGCCTTGTAGCATATCACCTGATTCTTGCGAACATTCAGATGATATCTGAGCTTCTAATGCTCCGTTACCACCCTGTTTGGTATCAGTCTGATATTGCCAATTAAATTCATCACCAGCCGAAACAATAGGGGAAGAGGCATTCCAATACCTAGAGCCACTGGACCAAGCCGAATCAGCAGTCTCAAAACCACCATTCGATAGGAAATTATAATTCCAATTGTTATCATTACTACCCCATGAAGCATAGCCCATTACATTGGTGATATTCGTAACAAACTCAGTTTCTTCATCGAAAAGAACAGGTAGATTCATTGTACTATTTAGGGTACTATTTGCTACATACAGATCATCGTTCCAGAACTTATAGCCAGTTTCATTACGATTAGTTGCCAAATCTAAAACATGAGTCCCCCTTGAACCATACGAGTTATTTGCCTTTTCAATCAATTGTAAAGCAGTTTCAACTGTGTACCCAGTCAACCTAGTTACGAGGAAAAACCCGTATTCATCACGCGTGAACTCCTTCATCTCTTTACCAGCCAATGGCCCATATCCATGATTACTCCACCAATCTGCCCCTATGTCGGCATCATAACTACCGCCTGCTAACGAAATTTCTTGGTCGAATGCGGCCTTATTATTGCCACCATTTATTCTCAAAGGCATTCCTTTAGAGGTAACAAGATAATTCAGGTCTTCACCGCTATAATTAGAAAGCATTGTCCTGAAAGGTTCTAGGAAATATGTATCGAATTGGTCTCTGTTAATGGTCTCGCCAGTAGGGTTAGAGGAATTGTCGAAAACGAATACTCGGTCGGATGAAATATTTCTTGCAGTGACGAATGCCCATCCAATAGTTCGGCTTGCTTCAGATTGATTGTTGATTAAGACAGCAACGTCGCTGTAATCAATAGCAGTTGAAAGATTGAAACCTCCAGGTACGGCAACTGTATTGAAAGGAGTTTCATTCCAGATATCACTAGACACACTAAATCCTTCAAGAAGAGAGTCTGGCATTTCAGACTCTTCAATCTCCCAATTAGGTATCTGAATGCTTCCCAGAAGGAAAAGCGCGACCAAAATCAACGCTCTTCTAGGGTAGGCCATATTTTGTTGCGCGAGATTATCACACAAAGTCACTTCGATACAATGTATTGGCCAAATTATCTTTTTTTGTACCGTTTTCGTCAATGTGTATATGAAGGTCGGGCCCCCCTTCCCGTGATATGGTCGAATTGTACATGGCGCGAACCTGTCGCTGGGGAGTACTTCGTGTGATTGGAGGCGACCTCCATTTACAAGAGGGCGACGCTGTAATTACACCCGCAAACAATCGCCTATCTGGACGAGAAGGGATCGATGCGCAAATTCATAATGCCGCAGGCGAAGAGTTGCGAGGTTTTTGTCGAGAAATAAGTGTAGAGCAAAGAAAGTCAAACCTTCCTCCCTGTCCAGTAACCAACAATGTTGTATCTAAGCCTTACAACCTTGAAAAGCGCTTCAAGCATATTATTCACGTTGTTAGCCCAGATTGTCGCAGGCCTAACCAAGATGAATCTCGAAGAGATTTGTTGCCTGAAACTTACAAGAATCTCTTCATCACACTCAAGGAAATGAAGAAAGTGAAGACCATTGTAGCCCCTCCACTCTCTATGGGTATTTTCGCATATCCACACCGTGAAGGTGCTAGGCTAACTCTAGAATGCCTACTTGGAATCTTAGACGGGGAAGAAGACCCTGGAATAACAGAATACAATTTGATTGTTAAACAAAGAAATTTCATCAACAACATGAGAACCGTTTACCGTGAGTCTGAAGATCAACTCCCAGGTGTAGACATCACAATGGATTGAGGTGTGATAATGGTCGACCTGCCAAATTTGGTGGCTTCGGCTGTTGACAACGAACGCTCTGGTTTTTCAGTTGCTGTTTTACTCTCAAACAATTCCCGAACTGTAGGTAAAGTTCGAGAGGTACTTCCTCCCAAACTCCGACTTATCACATTAACATCATCTGCTAAAGTTTCTGAGAAAATCAAGGAATCTGGGCATGAAGTTGTAGTCCTAGAGGATTCTCTATCTGCTCAAGGTCTTTCTGTATTGAATAATTTACACGATATTGTCCTTCAGGGTTTAGGTGAGGGGAGATTCAAATCAAATGATAGGATTCTTGCAATACTGGGGGAACCAATGAACGGAGTTATTGTAATTGAAGCAAATAACTTGACATCTAATCGTCTTGCAATATTAGCACAAGAACACGATATAGATATCGAAATCTTAGCCAGACTAATGGAACTGGCACGCCACATCGGAAGCAGAGGTCGAGAAGGCCATGCTGTCGGGGCGTTGTTTGCAATCGGTTCTGTGCCAAAACTAAGACGCTATTCAACAGCTTTAGTATTGAATCCATTCAAAGGACACTCCGATTCTAAGAAGAGTGTATTACATTCAAATAACCATGAAACATTAGCAGAATTTGCTTGGTTAGATGGTGCAATTCTGTTTAATTCGAAAGGCATTGCAAGTGATGCAGGAAGATATGTTCAGGTTCCATCTGGAATTACTTCTAAACCTGGAGAAGGAGGAAGGCATCTTGCAGCTCGCTCGATTAGCCACTTGGCTGATGCAGTTTCGATATGTGTATCTTCAAGTGGAGTTATCACTCTGTATTCTAAGGGTAAAGAACGATATCGCGTCAGGCTCTCTTGATTGCTTCATCCATGGTAATTTCACCACAAGCAACCAATCTTGCTAATTCGGTTGAGATAGTCAAGTAACCAGTACTTTGTATTCTTGATTGGCGTTGTATTTCTTTCAAATCTCCATCAGTAGGCTCAATTTTTCTGACTTCATAGACTTTTATTCCACCCATTAGCGCAATACGAGTTGCTGCATGAATATGGGCTTTAGAACGAGACCCCAAACTTGTTCGATGTTCAGAAACTTGTAGCGTCTCGAAATCATTTAGTAATAATTGATTGATTATTCTGTCTCTAATCAAGGGTGCGCCATCTCCGACTTTTACACACATCCTTCTGTGAGGAACTGCAGATGATAGGCCGGTGATGTGTGCTGCAATTGATTCAATGTTCTCTAGTTGAGCACTACCCACTATCATGCCATCGGCAATCCATGCTAGTCCTGGACGTGGCCCAGGGTCTATACCAAACACCAATTGAATTGCGTTATCAAAACCACGAGATGCTTGAATAGCCCTTTCTACAGCGATTTCAATATTCTCTTCCGTAGCAGGAATATCTCCGTCTCTTACTTCTTCTGGTGAAGTAAGTAGAATTCCTTCCCATTGGTCATCAGGGTGTAGCAAGACAAAATTACATTCTCGTCGTTTTAATTCTCGCATTAAATGGAAAGAAAGGCGGAAATCCGCAGTTCTCACGGCTATTCGGCGCACATACCTCGCTAACCGTAATCACGCTTCAATGTGACGCGTAAACATAGATATCATCAAAAGCATTTGACAACCATTGTATAATGTGTCAAGCCAATATGAGAGAGAACTTCGAGCAGTTTTGGCAGGTACTCCAAAAGGAGTAGATGCGGTGACAAGATCATGTGACCCTATTGCTAAAGCTAAAGCCATGCAAGTTCTTGAAAGGCCCTTTTTGGTCGTGAGAGCTGCAGGTTCAGGAATGGAAGGAAGCGGAGATTTATTGGCACTTCGAGGAGATATCTGTTTTCCAATAGAAGTGAAGTCATCCAAAAAGCCAAAATTGTATCTCTCAGGGCGCACTTGGGACCAATATCAATCGATGATTTACGAAGGTAAGAGATGTGAATTAATGCCCTTGTATGCCTACAGGCTAAAGGGAGTTAGAGGAGACTCCTGGCGTATATTCCGTGTAGATGTTGGACGACTAAGTGGCAGACTAGGAATACTGACTAGAAGAATACCAGAACTACCTCTTACCCGTAATGGTAAGCCGTTCTTAGATTGGGAACAAGGGATGCCTCTGCATCGTTTTATCTCACTAGTGTGCCGGAAATCTACAACACCTACTCTTGAATCACTAGATAACCGAATCAAGAACATTGATCTTAGAAATGAAGAAAGAGATGATGAATCATCTCAAATGCGAATCACAGATATGGTGCCCCGATAAGGAAGACCATGACAAATAGTAGCATCAGGGAAGATAGTGAAGACGCTTTTTGCGACACGTGTTCAACCCACAAAGGGTGAATTTTGTAAAACCCGGTTTTCTTTCCAATATTTCGAAGGCCAGACATTATTCCATGAACCATGTCTTTGAACAAGTGACCACCGTCAAATGGTATCATTGGGAATAGGTTAGTAAATCCAAGAAGAATATTTACCCAAATCAACCAAAATAGTAGATTCACAAGGAATATCAGGCCGGCAAGTCCGACTAGTGAAGATAGCCACCCATCTCCTGCGCCAAGCATCTCTTCTTGGGCAGGGTGAATCGCGACACCTTGGTTTTCAAATGGTGTAATTAGAATCTTCAACAGGTCCCTTGGTACACTTACCACGTAACCGAGTGCACTTGTTTCGAAATCTGGATGAGTCCAACCTGCTAGACGATCAACTCCTGCCGTGCCACTCGCTAATTCTTGAACACCGAGGAATGCATCACCCTCTTCAACACCCATCGAATCTAATGTGTCAGCATCCACACCTAAATCGAGATAATATGCATACTTGTCAGTAAGTTTGACTTGAATCGTCTCTTGACTTCCATTGTTGTACCGTATGATTTCCATTGGTACAGTTTGACCAGCAGTAACGTCATCCATAACGTCTACAAAGTCCTGAGTATCAATAATTTCTGAGCCATTGATTGCAACAATTACATCCCAAGGTTCTAAACCAGCTTCATCAGCACCTGATTCAAGAATAATTTTACTGGAATGAACTCCAGAATCCGATGACTCAAATTGTCCAGCAACTTGTCCTAGTATGATTAGTAAAATAAATGCAGCAAATATGTTAGTTGCAGGACCTGCTGCGAACATCCTCTGCCTTTCTCTACGTGGTGAATTACTAATTTCAGAATATTCAGGTTCAGCAAATGCCCCCAGAGGTAGGGGTCCGGCCATTAATAGCCCGAAATTTCGAACACGCATTCCATGTGCTCTTGCTTGAATACCATGTCCAAATTCATGAATTACTAGACAGATGACGAACGCTAGAACTCCCCACCCAAGAGGAATAATCGGACTTATACCTGGAATTGCAACCATCTCTGAAAGAGGACGGGGCTCTGCCTGATTTCCAAAAATTATTGCTGAAACAATTGCAAGGATAATGAATGCAGAAACAATGAACATCGCACCCCAGCATACCCAGAGTGAAACTTCACCATAGGCCCGCCAAAATCTACGAGGTTTAGAGATGAACTCCAAAGACTTCTTTCCTTTAGATGTACGAAGCATCAATACCATTCCAAAGAGGACGCGAGAGGCGTTCCATTGGTCCAGTTTACCACTACTCTCCCAATATTTGAGAAGGAAATACCATGCTATTAACGCGATGAAGAACAGTTTCCAATCAGCCTCAATGGCTAGAAAACCGCTTCCCATGAACAGCCGAATAACCGCTTACACTTCAATCCCATGTCGTGTAGTTCTTGAGGGAGGTCCGCTTGGCACTGGTATGGACGCAACCGAACGCGAAGTTCGAGTGTGGATTGAGCAGGCATTCGGCGAAGATGCATCCAATCTTTCAATCTGGACAGAAGAAGATGAGATGGTCCAAGTTTTATTCCGATTAACTGACAAAGTTGTAGTATCAGATTTGTCATGGGAAGAAGATGTCATCGTAGAAGAGTCGTCCTTAATTATCAATCTCTCAAATTGGCAACCAGGCTCAATTCAGACACGAAGAATGCCTGATGGATTGGTTAGATTCAGACATCGCTCTAATGAGATAATGCTCGCAGCCCGAGTACGTTCTGCAGAATGGGCAGGCGCTCTATTGGAAGAATGGCTGATGGATATGCGTGGCGATGCGAACAAACCGCGTGGACGTCAACGTCGAATTTCAGATTTGAAAAGAAGGCGGGATACAGTTGCACGTATGTTAGACCAAGCAGATTTAACTTCTATTAAAGACGAAATTACTACAGCACAAATACGTCTATCTAGTGCAGATGAACGCTTGTCAGGAAAGCGTCCGTGATTATTCCTCTTCACCAAATCCATAGATTTTAGCAATTGCATTTTCACGCTCAGCTTCGATCATTTCAGGCGAGTTGCGCAAAACTTTGTTTATCAGCGGTTCAATTAACATTGGAGTTGCAAGTATTGCTCCAACGAATAGAATCAAAAATAGGAATGATGAACCCGGAACTTGGCTTATTCCGGGCGATTCTCCTCCACTAACCATTAGTTTTACAGTCCCAAGCCATGGTATTTCAGCACCCGAAATGCCGATGACCCAATCTTCTTGAACTGGCCTAATCATGCCATTGTGTAGTGAAGATAGGCCTTTGGCAAATTCAAATACACCTTGGTCGTCATTGCAATCATTATTATCTCCAAGTGTGATAAACCCAGGATTAGATGGCGTGTAATTTTCAACACTAAACCATTCCGAGCCATGCTGCGCTGCAAATCCTTCACAAGCATACTTTCCAATCCCATTACCATCGAATATTAGGTTGATCGATTCTACATTTATCTGGTCTGAACCCGGAACAGACCATGAGCTGATGCATTTATCTTGCCACAGAATTGCTCCCTCTTGACAACCACCATCTTCGTTCGTTGGTTCAGATTGTCCAATCTCTATTTTGAATAAAGCGCGATGGATGATCGGTGTACTCTCACTTTCTCCATTCCTCTCATAGATGATTACATCACCCTCCATTCCTAATGACTCATATCCAAAATGTTGAGAGTCCGGACTTGTCGCTTCTGCAAAAGTGATGATGATGTTGTTTTCTGGAGAATGTACTAGAACCAAATCACCAGCATCTATTGTTCCGACCTCTCCACTGGAATCGTGTTGCATCGAATTGGATTCTACAACAACTAACGGGGGCATGGAGCCAGTATGGGCCCACATTGCAAGCACTAAAAGAGCAATCATTCCAGCCGCGAGAATAATCTCGCGAACAAGTGTACGCACCGGGTCGTAATCTCCCATTGTTACTACCCAGTTGTCAACGCTTCTTCAATCCCTTCTCTTGAAGGAATGCTGTCCATGCTTCTTGGTGGCCGCCTCCAAGAATACGTGCGGCTTCATCTCCGTCACCCTTCAACTTACGAAGTTCAGACATTGATTTAGTAGTCATAATCGCACTTAGAGATTTGGCGCGAGCGCTTAAATTCAAGAACGGCGGTGCGGAAATTGCTAGACCAATAAACCCAACAACGATCAGAACAATTGATGTCCCAGTATACTCTTGAAAGTCTGCATTATCCTGTAAAAACATCAACTGCGTGGCAGACATTACTGTTAGCAATGATGATGCAAAGGTTCCAGTTCCTGAAATTCTTAGTTGATTTCCGTGTTGATTGTTCCACCAGCCCATAGGTCTCACCTGCTTAGCGAATAACGCCCTCATTATTCCCATTTTGCTATTTTGCTTAATCAGACATGACGGAGTATTGTTCAAATGTGAAGAACCTGCGTGGGCCGGAGGCCCACAGTGGTAACAGGTGACATTAAGATGAAAAAGTCTCTATTTTTAACTACATTATTCGTGATGTCTGTACTATCTCCAATCGCTTTAGCGGGCGTCACTGAAACACAATTCCAAGATGGATCAACATCCTACACCCATACTTTCTCGGGTACAGGTAGTGCTTTCGCTGGAAACCTAACATTCCCTTACGGGGCGGAGGTTACTTCGGCTTCATTTGATATTTCAGGGGAACCATCTTCTACAACTTGGGGCAACTTGTCAACTAATTCAGAGTTTGGCGGGGTCGGTACTGGAAGCTGGTCTGGAGTCCCCCCTGGTTTCGCTTATGGAAATAGGAACAATCTCGAAGTTGGAAACGACCAAGTCGAATTAGCCGGTAACCCAACTATCAATTTGAATGGAATCGACCGCTCTATTGAGGCAACTTCAACTGAAACCATCAACAATACAGGTGGATTCGCTTCAAACGGTGATCAAGGATTCATCGGCGCTACAAGTAAACAGACTAGTGTATCATTAGCAACCTCGTCCTCAAATTACAGAGGATTCATTACTGTTCATGGTGATGAATATCATTCTGCTACGTATTCTAGTGGCTCCATTTACACAACTCCTGTAATCAAAAAGTACAACTCTACTACTGGAAGTTACATCGGAGTCGCTAGTATCAGTTCTGGCGCATGTACTAATTCTCAACCTATGTACTCCACGTATGATGCTACAAGCGATGGTGAGGGAAATGCTTGGACTGTATCTTACAGTTACCGTATTTTGGTAAAGTGGTCGATCTCGAATAGTGGGGCTTGGACTTGTCAAAACACTTATTCCTATTCAGGAAGTTACTATCCAATGGGTGTAGATATTGACGAAAATACAGGACGTATGTTCCTATTAATGTATGAAGCCATATCTCCAAATTACAACAGATATCTGTATGAGATTAATCCATCTAATCCAACATCTATCAATGGAAGTTGGTTGCTCGGTACGAAAGCAGATTTAGGAGATTCAAGCACTCAGGCTAGTGGATTAGTAGTTAATCTTCCAAAAATCGTGACCAATGAATACACTACTTCACGTGGTTATCACAGCCACTTCAGCATGGATGGGCAATTTGTAGAAAGAACTGGTAAGATTTCACTTAATGGCGGAGGCCATTATGGGATGGACCAATTGGGTGACAATACATTTGGTTTCCAGTGTTATTACTACTCATATTGTAATTCAAATACCCTTAACAAAATCCAGAGGGAAGGAACTGGTGCAATCTATGATTACAGAACACCATCTTCTACATCCTCTGTTGTTACTAGCAAATCCACATCTCTATCAAATCAAATTACCGACATAACAGTATCCTCATTAGTTGGGTTCGTACCTGCTAATACCAGTATTGAATTACAAGTTTCAAACGATGGAGGAGTAACGTGGAAAGACGGTGTTTTCAATCAAAACTTAAGATTCACAACTCCGGGTTCAAGTATAGTCTGGAAGGCTTACTTAAACGGAACCTCTAGTGAAACGCCAGTTCTAGATTTCGTATCTTTAACATATTCTACCTCTTATCAAACAAGTGGATATATCCAACTACGTTCTAATTATTACTCTGGAAATGCACCGGTAGCGATCACTGCATGGTGGAATGCTACAACTCCCGCTGGGTCAAGTCTATCTATCGAGTTTCAAGATTCATCGACTAAGACATTCGCATTTAGCGGAGATTCAAAGACAGTAACTATGACAACTGGGTACATCTATATCTATGCAAGATTCTCGACAACAGGAGCTACTACTCCAACGCTTGATGATTTGAATATAGCACTGCATTCAGATGCTCCAGAGCAGGTAGGTATTGACATTGGTTCAGATGGGACCAAGGAATGGACAAGTCCAGGAGTACTTCTTGGAACCACAACCCAAGGTGGAACAACATTTGTCAAAGCATTCAACGATATAATTCCCGATACAGGTTCTGGTTACGTGGTAATTCCGATCGACATAAGTTCTCAGACATCAGGAATTGTAATTCTTGAGAGATTTAGTGTAACTTACAAAATCAATACTGTCAATCTTGACATAAGCATTCCAGAAGGAGAAATACTCCATGAGAGAAATAATCCCTACGAAGTTATCACTAGACATATTGTTGGTGATGGGGCAAATAATTACATTCAATCGGCGACTTTGTCAATACTAGCCAGTCCAGCATCTAGCTCTCCAACTTTAGAATGGCTAGACGGCGATATATTCCCTTCACCCAATGATCCAGATGATTGGGTTGATGTAGATTCATCTTCGTGGTCCAGTTTGAATAATGGGATTTTAGAGATACACTGGCTATTCTATGTGACATCTAATTTCCCCGACCAAGAAAATGTCAGGTTCAGAACAAATTGTGTTGATAATACCGGAGCGGGAAATAATCAACCGGCACCAATTACTAGCACGAATAGTCTAAGAGCAAACAATTCATTTGGACTAGGTTGGTTAAACATCAGAGATAACGATGGAGAAATTACATCCAATGATGTTGAAGACGGAAGTTGGGTGGCTGCAGGAGAAACCCTTCAATTCCAAGGAGCAATGTGGTTTGCTGATTCCACCGATGCACCGAAGGATAGTGCATTTGACGTTAGAATCGCTCAAAATGGATTCGTGAATGCAGACTGGCGTGATACTTCGAATGTCAATGGCTCATTCTTCATATCGATAGTTATGCCAGACATTGATGTCGAGAGTGGACTAACATATGAGATTCAAACGTATAACGAGAGAGACGCTAGCAAAGTACTCGAATCAGATTCTAATTGGTTTAGGACCTACAAGGTTGATGCAACCTCTCCTGAAGCCCTTGTAACCCATCCACAAAATGATGCATATGAGGCAGCAGATGATTCTCAAAAAGTCAGTATCAACATTGCAGATGCAGTTGGAGATCCGAATGAATTGACTCTTCATTACTGGGTTGAGGTAGACCACGATCTAAATCGAAACGGTGAAGCCGATCCTAGTGAATATGCTAGTAAAGTAGTCGTTAACGAAAGTGAGGCAGATAGTAAGAAATTCTCCACCACTATAGACCATTCTCGCAACCCAAATATGGGTAGAGTATCATATTACTGGGATGGAGGAGACCGTGCAGGTAATCCTTTGCACTACTCTACAATAATCGATGATGAGACATATACTTGGGAGTCTGGGCCAGGTTTTGATTCTGATGATGCTACATTTAGAACCCGAAAAGATTCCAGTGCTATTTTCACTGGCTTAGAATGGCTTGGTCATAATGATGGGGCACCTGTATTTGCAGGTTCAGAACAGACTATTTCGATTGGCTTAATCGATGCTAACACAGCAATAGATTTCGAATACATCGACTTAGTGTTTGATTTTGAAGGACCTGACAGCGAGGTAGACCAGCAAAGAGTATCCTACTATGGAATAACAGATACCTTCGAAAGCAAATCTGATTTTATCAATCTTGCAACTAGTTCAACTATGGTTGAGACGACAAATGATTCAGGTATGCCTTGGATTCTAGTCGATTATGATTTCATAATTAGTTGGGATTGGCCTGATGAAGATATTTCTGATATTTCGTTAGAATACAAAGAGAGAGGCAATGAATTCCCTACCCGGCACATAATCGCAGAACATACATTCGTCGTCGAGAATGATTTGGTGTTGGATGCATCATCCTTCTTGGTTGAAGATATCAGTGAGCCGAGAACTGGAATAGTCGCTGATGGAAGCAGAGTTCGAAATGATGACAGGCTTGAGTTTACAGGTAAAGTCGTATATGAAGGAAGTAATGTTCCTGCTCCAAAGGATGCAGCCATCGTAATCGAAGTATTTGATGGAGAGAGCATTTGGTCAGATGGTTCGCTTGATGATGACGGAGGGTATTCAGTCGAAGTGCCTTTGTCACATGCAGAGACTCTACGTTCATCCCCTACGCGAACTTGTTTGATTTCTATTGGAGGAATACCTGGTAAGGGCGAGGATATGACAGGTCAAACTGTTTCCACTACACTAAGAGTTGTGGTAGATGATACAGCACCTCGTGTGGTAAGTAGAACATCCCCTCTGAATACAGTCGATATTTCAGCAAATACTGATCTAACAAAGGTTCCAGTCGAATTCTATGGAACAGAAGATGCAGATATGACTGGGTCTGAACAAATTGTACATTGGGTAATGCGCGACTACAGTAGAACTCTAACTATGGGTGCGGGTAACGCAGTCCTAGGAATGCAACAAGATGAACAAAGTGTGATATGGACTGGAACTGTTGACCTAACGGATGGAGGAAAAATAACTCCTCGTGAAGGAGACTGGGTTGGATTCTATCTAACTGGTTATGATTCAGCAGGAAATGAATTCCCATTAGTTTCTAATTCTGAAGCAAGTCCTATTGCTGAAATTGCAGCTGACGATACTGACTTTGAGCGCCAATGGGTTCGTTTAGGTGCTAAGGGGCCACAATTGAAAATCGACACGATTTCTCTTTCCGATGACCACGTTGCACCGGGCCAAGAAATCAAGATAACAGCTGGAATTCTAAACGTGGGTGGAGAAACAAATTCACAGTTCCAAGTTTCATTCTATGCTGGTGATTCAATAGTTCCATTCGATACAGCGACTCTCAATAAGATGGGGGCTGGAGAGTTAATCCCAGTGACTGCAACATGGGATGCAGAGGAAGGAGTAGACCGAATCAGAGTAGTTGTTGATCCAGATGATGTAATTGTGGAAGTCAACGATGACGATAATTCTGCAGAACATAAGGTCGAAATTGTCTATGTGTCGTATATGGGATGGTTTGATTCAATTCGTGAGCAGCCTCTAGTTTGGTTATTCTCGGTTCTATCTGTAATCGTCTTAATAGGGATTGGAATAACTGCTAATCGCACTGCCATTTCTCATAGTGAAGATTCTCTATATGACGAAGATTGGGAAGAAATTGATGAGGATGAAGAAGACGACGATGAAGATGATTATGATGAGGACTACTGATAGTTCTTGGAATCGTTGCCCTCTTGAACCAGTGACATCGCCCATTCGCTATGGCCGATGGTGTCTTCTCCAAACTTGAAGACAGTCTTCAGAAGGCTCTTGACCAGAGGAAATGGAGTCCAACTCCCGTTCAGCAGGTCACTCAGGATGAAATTGCAGCAGGCCATGATAGGCTGGTTGTAGCACCAACTGGCTCGGGTAAAACGATGGCCGCAATTCTTCCGTTACTGGATCGTTGTCTTCGCGAACAATGGACAGGGATGTCAATTCTTTACATCACGCCTCTTCGAGCCTTGAATCGTGACGTAGACAGAAGATTGGAAGAGATTACTTCCGCAGTTGGTCTTAGTTTGGGATTAAGACATGGCGATACTTCACAGTCTGATAGAAACAAACATGTTCGCAATCCCCCTAATGTGATGATAACAACACCTGAAACTTTCCAATTGATGTTTACAGGTTCAAGGTTGCGTGAATTATTACGCACAGTAAAAGCGGTTGTAATCGATGAAATACATGAGATTGCAGACGGTGAGAGGGGTTGGCAATTATCTGTAGGTTTATCGCGATTGGAGGTCTTCAAGGGCTCAAAAGTACAGCGAATCGGGCTCTCAGCAACTATTGGGAACCCAGAACAAGTAGCCAAATGGTTGTCGAATGAGGCCGAACCGATTGTTGCAATTGCACCGCGTTATACTGAATTATCAGTTGATGCAATAGTTCAATTGCCCGAAGACGAAATCGGTTCACTTGAATTGGCCATATCTCCTAGAGCCCATGCTACACTCAGAGGGTTGGCCGACATTATCTCGAAAAAACATCCCTGTTTAATTTTCGTAAATTCAAGAAATAGTGCCGAAACTGTTTCTCAAAGGTTACAGGCAATTGCACCAGATTTAGCGATTGGAGTACATCACGGCTCACTAGCAAAGGAGACGAGGGCGCAAATGGAAGATGACTTACGAGAAGGTAAAGTCCAGGGATTAGTTTGCACATCAAGTCTTGAATTAGGTATTGACGTGGGTAGTGTAAATCACATCGTTCAGATCCGCTCCCCTCGTTCAGTAGATAGAATGCTTCAGCGTGTAGGTCGAGCAGACCACAGACTAGGAGGAATCGGTAGTGGTAACTTACTAGGTTGGGAAAGTGATGACTTAATCGAAGCCGCAGTTATTGCTCGTAAAGCGATTGCAGGAGAAATTGAACCTGTTGAATGGAGAGATATGCCTCTTTCTGTTGCTGCAAATCAAATTGTAATGATGGTTCACAGCCATGGCGCTCTACCTATTGATTCGATTACAGAAGCAATATCTGGAGCGGGACAATTTAAGAATTGGCGACGGGAAGATACGATTTCGATTGGTAATGTTCTAGCAGATGGATGGGTAATTCGTTGTGAAGAAGACCCAAAGAATGTTCCATGGTATAGATGGCCACATGATGTATGGCAAGAATTAGTTAAAACTTCAAAAAAACCGGTTCCAGAACAGCCTAAATTAGCATATGATGAATCTCCAAGTGACGATCTAGCCAGCCTCACTTTCGATGCACCGGCAAGATTTGCGAAAGGCTGGGTCAGTCGTTCTGGAAGAACTAGACAATGGGTGACTAACCACCTTTCCATGATTCCTGACAAGCAGTCATACCGAGTAAGGGATGCTGTCACACGTAAGAGTCTAGGAAATGTCGACGAAGCATTCGTTCTTTCACTAAACGATGGGGGAGAAGAAGAAGACGGTCGTCAAAGAAGATTCGTAATGGCGGGTAGGACGTGGATTGTAATCGATGCAGACCCTGAAAGAAATGAATTGTTAGTTGCTCCAGTATCTGATCAAGGCCATGCACCTCAATGGGTGGGGGAACTCCCTCCTACCCCTGCTGATGTAGCGCGAGAATCGGGACGACTTCGTAGATTATTTGCCATCGATTTGGGACTGATGCAGGATGACAAAGTTACACAAATTGACCCTGCAGGTTTACTCAGTGGTTCCTCGAAATTAGATGATTATCCATTAAACGGCGAAGCCAAGGGGATTCTAGCAGATGTCGTAACCACACATTTCAATTCTGCAAATATGATTCCCAGTGATAGGTTGATCACCATTGAAGATAGAAGTGAGGCACTAATCATTAATTCATGTCAAGGAAATAAAATCAATGAGGCAATTGGTCATTATTTGCTGGCCATGGCGAGTACAAGGTCTGGAAAATGGGGCAGGTTGGTAGTTGAACCTTGCAGAATTTCACTACAAGTGGGAGGAATTAGGCCAGCAGAGTTGATCGAATGGTTATCTGAAACTCCGCCCGAAGCACTAGGGGGTGTACTTTCAGTAACATTGCCTAACTCTAGAGAAGTAAGGTGGAGATTTGCTCAAGTCGCAAAGGTATTTGCGATTTTACGTCATGGTGTTGACCCCCGGAAAATCAACCTACAGGCGTTACTGAAGAAATATCGCGGCACACCTGTTATGGAAGAGGTACTGGGAAAACTATTCCACGAACGGATGGACATTCCTGGCGCAATGGATGTATTACGTGCTATTCAATCTGGATTGATAGGATTAGAGGTCACAGCAGCCGGGCCGCTTGGGATTTCGAGCAAATCTGAGAAAGATTTGTTACTACCAAATTTCGATAACAAGCAAGTTAGGGCTAGACTCGAGGGTCGGTTAATGAACGAAAGAGCTGCTTTGTGCTGTCTACGCTGTAGTGCTGTAAGACGATTTAGAGTTGCAAGGTATCCCGAAATTAGCGATATCAAAAAATGTCTAAAATGCGGCGGGAAAATGTTAGCATGTATGCGTGAAGGACTTGAGAAACAATTGGTTACTTGGGTAAACTCGGATGATGCTAAAGATCGAGACAGAATGATGAAAAACGCTCAAGCAGTTGCAAATAGAGGGATGGATGCAATAATTGCTCTGATGGCTAGAGGTGTTGGGGAGGCAACTTGTCAGAGGCTGATGCGCAAGGTTCAGAGAGGAGACCTTGAAGGTCTATTAGAAGCAATTCACATCGCTGAAATTGAGTATGCCCGCACTAGAAGATTTTGGGGTTAATCCCCATCCAGCTCGAGTTGGTTTACTCGCTTTGCCGCTTCAACAACATCTCCTTCTTCCCACCAGTCAACTGCAATAAAAGTAGGTCTCTTGCCATGGGTTTCAATACATTCGAGTGAACGATCTACCATGAATCCAACATCGTTTGCTTCACCCGCACGAGTTGGGTCTGATAGTCCAGCTTGATTTTTCAACCAATTATTCATGTGGAATACAACTTGGTTAGAGTCGCCTCGTAGCGTCTCACAATCCATTGATGAAGTATCTTCGTCAGCATAATTTGTTGTCCAACTGTGAGTTAGGAAATCATGGAAATATGGATGTAATGAATCACTTGGCTGTTCCCAAAATACAACTAAACGCTTTTCCATATTTATCAATTCAATTAGAGTTGGCCATTCAGCATTCATTTCATGAATATACATCGATTCAGAAAGCCCAACATCATCAAACAATTCTTTGAGATGGTCAGCCTCAACATGATTCTCAATCAGTAACGTAACTATGTCTCTATCTTCACTATTCATTTCAGATTCAAGATTGTTAAGCCAATTCCATGGGTCTACTGCACCATATGTGCATGGACTGAATCCTCTATCTGAATCGCCGTGACAAAACCTAAGATTACTGAGAGACTGATCTGCAGTAGTCAGATAGTGTGTATCCAGCATAAATGCCCTCATCCCAGCATTCCACTGGGATTGGAAACCAGTTCTATGGTTACTAGCAGGGTAGTAGATATTATCTTCATGGGTAGAGAATGAATTGTGTGTTTCAGGGAATGTAACTTGGTCATATGTCCTATGGCATAAGATAACTAATCCATTACAAGGAATCGTTTCTAGATATTGGCAATCTCCATTGTCTTGTGTTGCATTCGAATCGTAATTCTCGGCATTCGAATCGGTACAACCCAACACTGGTTCGGGTTCAGGCTCATCATATTGGCAAGAACCGTCGTCTTCTTCAGCATCAGCATCGTAATTGTTAGCATCAGAATCTGTGCATCCCAGAATTAACTGAATTTCGGGTTCAGCCATTTCATCAGAATCAGAATTTTCGGTCTTTTCATCCAAATATGTGCAGCCTGGAATAATTAGCAATCCAACTAGTACCAGTGCTAGTGGGGCTCGCATAAACATTTACGAGCGAAACTTCAACTTGAAAACACCGGTCCAAATAGCGTGTTTTGAATGAAATGAGGTGTATCAATCAACAGAGCGAACCAAGATTTTTGCTTCTTTAAGCATGTCAGTCGATATCTTAAAATCTTCAAGCCACCTTTCTGGTATTGGCTCTTCTGAAGAATAAACTACCTCTCTAACCCCTGCCTGAATCAGTGACCTAGCACATCGAGAACAAGGAGGCCATGTTACATACGCAGTACTATGTTTGAGTGAGATTCCAATACGTGCAGCATGCATAATTGCATTTTCTTCAGCATGACAAATCAGAGGATACTTTTTGTCGCGATTTGATAATCGTTCAGCATCGTCACTGATACCTCTTGGGAAACCGTTGAATCCAGTTGAGCGGATCTCTCTGTCTTCTCCCACAACAACACAACCTACTTTTGTGGAAGGGTCTTTACTCCAACCGGCGATGTGTTTAGCCAATTCAATAAATCGCAAATCCCATTTCAAACTCATTTCATCACCAAAAATGCGGGGATTTTCTTGATAGAAATCCCCCGTACAACACCCTCAGGCAAGACCTACACATCAAAGTATGTCGACATCTAATTCCAGATGGGAAAGAATATTTCCGCAAAGATATAGTGAACCAATAACCAAAATCATTTCACAAGGTTTGGTAAATGATTGTATTGCGCTTGATGGTTCTGCAATGTGCAGTATGCCGGGAACGGGACTCTCAACACCAGGATATCTGCCATTTTGGGGTTCGGTGGTAATTATTTCAACCGGTGGATGTGACATTATTAGAGCATCAAGGGGAGCGAGAAATTCTCTCATATCTTGTTGGGGTGATGTTCCAAATAACAACGACCAGCGTTCAGGCAGAATACTTGTAATTTCAGGGATTGCTCGAACCATACCACTCGGATTGTGTGCGGCTTCTAGCAACAATTTAGGTTCACTTTCTACAATTTGCATTCTTGCTGGCCAATTGATCGGCCTTCTCACAAATGAATATCCTATCATTTTAGATAACATCTCAGCTAAATCTGCGGCTTCTTCCATAAATGTAGATTTATCTGGATTGTAAAATCTCGCACTTATAGCTTCATCGCGCATTGCATTTCGGACACTAGCTGATTCTGGGTCCCTGATTAGCATCGGCACACCAGGACGCCAAATAGCGGCTTTTTCTTTAGCCACCAGTTCGATAGTGTCTCCCAAAATATCACTATGCTCTAGACTAATTGAAGTCACAAGGCATCCTACTACATCTGCAGACCTAGTAGCATCTAATCTTCCACCTAATCCGGTCTCGAGGATCATTATTGAAACACCGGCTTTTTTACAAGCAACCAATGAAGTAAGATATGTTATTTCAAAAAAAGTAAGTTCCATTTCTAATTGTTTGACTTTGTTGAGAGCATAGTCAAAATCTTCACTAGAGATAGTCTTTCCATTCACTCTCACCCGCTCTTCAATTTTGATGAGATGTGGTGATGAAAATAACCCAACTCTGTAATTTGCCCTCACCAAACCCGCGACTAGTTGTGCACAAGCACTACCTTTGCCATTTGAGCCTGCAACATGGATGCAATCCATTTGTTTATCCGGCCTGCCAAGGGCTTTCAGTGCGGCATTAACACGTTCCAACCCAAGAGACATACCTTTGGATTTTGCAGCGTTCAACCACTCTCTTTCTGCGTCCATTGCCATTGGCCCCGTAGGGGCCACTCGTTCCAATGATTAGAAAACCACCCTCATACTCCGTACAAAGTATGGGAGAGTCTGTGCAAGAGGACCATGTTAAGCGCGTTGAGCGTGAATTGGCCAAAGAAGATAGCCTTCTAGCTAACATGATGCAACAGGCTCCGGGCATGCTTGGTATGGCATTTATGTTCGTGATTACAATACTGTTGGGTCTTTGGTTGCAACCATGGTTCAATTCTGCAGGATTACAAGCATTCGGTGAGTCAGGGTCCACTCAAGCACGATGGGTTGGACTTCAACTTGTTTCTATTTTTGTCTTCACATTCGTTATCCTTTGGCTAGCAAAGAGACACCTTCAACATGTGATAAAGTATGGATTACTATTCGTCTTATTCCTCGCTCTATGTTACACAACAGTTCCTGGTGCTCATATTTTACTAGTTCCAGAAATAGAGACTGAACCGTTCGTGTTCACTGAATCTGAAGTTATCGATGAAGAAGTAATCTCACTAAATTCAGACGGCTCAATGGTGACACAAATCGTGCAATGGGATGATTTTACTGTGGAAAACCATTCATTCGTTATTTCAAAACGTTCTGCTAATACCTCTTTAGAATGGCAACATCAGATTAATTCATTCCCCGGACCTCCAATGATTACTGTAATGGAAGGAGATTATGCTTACACCGCAACAAATGGAATGTGGATTTGGTCTTTTGATAAAACAAATGGCGACATTCTTAGTAAATATTCATGCTTTAAAAGTTCAGATTGGAATGAATCTGAAGATGATATCAGACCAGTTCAGGGTCTAGAAGGAGGATGCGTAACTGCTTTGGAAGTTATAGAAGAGCCAAACGCTGACTTTGGACAGGCAAAAGGTGCTGTTTACATCACAACTGGTGGTAACGAATTAGTCCGTCTAAATACTTTCAATGGCACAAATCAAGATACTTACGAAAACACTAGTTTTGCAGTAATCCAAGCAAAATGGGTCTATCCTCAGTTACTACTAAATGAAGGACATTTAGAGATTAGTCAATACGATCAAGATAGTATTCTAATTGTCACTCCTTATGCTGCTGCAATGATTCTTTTGGAAGAAACATCTGATGCTTTCGCTGGTGGCTCTGCGCCTGAAGGTTGGCTAGATTCTAGCACTGTTGAATGGTTGTATGAAGGTGAAAATGGAAACCCAATCACCGCTTTTGCTGTCGTTGATAGCCCATGGGAAGAAGGTGAAAAATTAGCAACAATTGGCCATCAAGATGGATTGATTAAAACCTTCATCATCGATACAGAAATTGAGTCACCAATCGGAATATTCGAAGAAGAGGATAGATTCCAAGGTGGAGGTTCTTTCGAAGGTCCAATCAATGCAATCAGTAGTTTTGATTTAGATGATAGTGGTCAAAATGAATTGTGGATAGCAGATGCTGATGGCATTCATGGTTTATTTTATTCTTCACTTATTGAATATGTAACGTTAGACCTGGTTGTAGGTAATGAAAGCCAATTGTCCGTGGAAGGAGCCAATATTACTGTGATTAATGGGGGAGTTATCAATGAGATTGACATGGTATATTCAATGGAGATTCAAAGTGGCGAATTTGACTATAAAACAATGTACAATTCCTATGGCATTCAATGGTCAGATACTGCAACATTAATCGGATTAGCAGTTGCAGTACTCTTGATGGCTGCATTGATAATTCATCCAGAATGGTATGTAGTAAACACTGTTGGAGTGATTGTTGGAGGAGGAGTAGTCGTAATGCTCGGAGTAACATTTGTTCCAACATTGATTGTGATATTCATGATACTAGCTGCGATTTATGATGCTTGGGCTGTATATCGCTCCAAGCATATGTTAGATCTTGCAGACACAATGATTGGACTCAATTTACCAATTCTATTAGTCGCACCGCAAGAAAGCGGCTATTCGATGCTTGATGAGAAGGATAGTATTCGTCCACCAGAGTCTACTAAAACAGATTCTAATCAAGAGATATCTCCTGTAATGAAAAAGCGAAAGAAACCAAAAGAGGCTATGTTCATGGGACTTGGAGATGTTATCTTCCCTGGTATGTTAGTAATCTCATGTGTTAATTCAATCACAACAAGCGGATTGGCTGTTGGAATCTCCGCTCTAATTGGTGGATTATTCGGATACATAGTTCTGATGGGCTTTGTTGCTTCAGGCCGGCCACAGGCAGGATTGCCTCTACTGAATGGCGGAGCAATTCTTGGCTACATCATCGGCGGTCTAATTTTCGTTGGTAGCGCCGCTTTCTCGTTTGGTATTTCTTTCTGAGGTGATGCAATATGTTGAGTATAGAATTATTCCGAAACGAAGCGGATAAAATTCGTGCTGATCATGATAAACGTGGTATTCCTCATGACCGCATTGATCGAGTAATAGAGATTGATGAAGAGTGGAGGAATGCCCTTAAGCAAAAAGAAGAAGGTCGCAGAGACCGTAATCTGGCTGCTAGAGGAATTGCTGATGCTAAGAAGAGCGGCAACAAAGAAGAAGCCGAGCGAATAATGGGCCAAGTGAAAGATATTGGAGAACTTATTGATGCTCTAGATGCGAAAGCAAATTCACTGCTAGATGAGAGAGACACTATTCGTATGAGGATTCCTAATTTGCTTCATGAAGCAGTTCCAGTGGGTGAAGATGAAGGCGGCAACACTCAGCATTCGCTCCATGGTAAAAAGCAAGAGTTCGATTTTGAACCAAGAACACATAACGAACTTATTGATATGAACAAATGGGTGGACTTAGAGCGTGCAGCTAAAATTTCAGGTAGCAGGTTCTTCTTCCTGAAAGGAGACCTTGCTCGCCTAGAATTAGCCCTTCAAACATATTCTGTAGATTTCTTAGTTGAACGTGGATTCACAATGATTCAACCTCCTGTAATGATGAATAGAACTGCTTACGAAGGAGTAACCGACTTGTCAGACTTTGAGACAGTAATGTATGGGATAACACCAGACCCGCTATACATGATAGCGACAAGCGAGCATCCTCTAACTTCGATGTTCATGGATGAAATTCTAGAACCTAGTATGCTGCCAATAAAGATGGTTGGTGTAAGCCCTTGCTTCAGAAGAGAGGTGGGTGCTCATGGTCTCTCAGATAGGGGCATTTGGCGAGTTCATCAATTCACAAAAATAGAGCAAGTAGTAATCACTCACCCAGATGATTCATGGGATCATCATGAAGAATTACTGAAGAATTGTGTTGATTTATGGGATGAACTAAATCTTCACTATGAAGTTGTGAATATCTGCACAGGAGATATGGGGACTGTTGCAGCACGTAAGTACGACCTAGAAGCTTGGTTACCTGGTGCTGATGCATACAAAGAGATTGTATCCTGTTCAAACTGTACAGATTACCAAGCCAATCGATTGCGTATGCGATTCCGTACAAGTGAAGGTAATGCAGCCGTTCATACCCTAAATTCCACTGCCGTTGCTACCAGTAGAGCATTAGTTGCTATTATGGAGCAAAATCAACTTGAGGACGGACGGGTTAAGGTCCCGGAATGTCTTGTACCTTTGATGAGTGGTAAAACCCATCTTGAACCTTGCAAATGGTGATTTTATGCGCTGTATATTTCTGTCTCTGTTGATAATTCTCGCACCTTTGAGTGGATGCTTTGGTGAAGAGCCAGTTCAAGAAGTAACTCCGAAACTCACAGTTAGCGAGATATCTAGTGCGGTCCGTGGACAATACCTAACAATCGAGGTAGAATCTAGTGTTGATTGGACCTTTAATCGCTCTGATGGCCTCTTTTATGTCGATGAATTCGGAGTGGTTAGGGATTCTATGGTGACAACATTCTCTTCCGAAAAGAAATCGTTAGAGTTACTGATTCTTGATAGTGAAAGAGACACAGTTGATATTTCAATTACTGCTGAAGGCATTTTTTGGAATGCAACTCTGATGTTAGAAGATAGTTCAGAATACATGCTAGTTGATGGAAGGCGTGCTTACGAAACTATTGACATGCTTACCTCATCACACAATAATCGATGGTGTGGAAGCGCATCAGTACACGAAGGAGGTTCTGCTTACGAAGCAGCAGCAGAAGCAATGGCTGAAGAGATGTGGGATATGGGATTCGATTTTGTCGAAGTAACAAGATATGATGATGACCCTGATCAACTAAATGTTGTGGGCTACAATTGGGGAAGAACAAATCCAGATGAATACATTGTCATTGGTGGCCATTTCGATATTGCTTACTTATTCACACCACCGGGCGGAGGTACTAACGAAGGAGCAAATGATGACACATCAGGTTCAACAGTCTCACTCGAAATGGCCCAAGCTCTGGCCAAAATGGAGTTCGACCACACAGTTGTCGCTGCTCTTTGGGCTTGTGAAGAAGAAGGGTTACTTGGTTCACAAGCATACGTTAATCACTTACCTGAAAATGTGACTGTGAAGTCTTACATGAATTTCGACATGGTTGCTCTGAATTATCCTATAGTGCCATTATCAGAGCCAATTGTAGGACCTGGCGGTGAAATATTTGCTCCAACAAAGTATGAATGGCAAATTAGTATTGCAGGTGCTAGCGACGCTAACATGCAAATGATGCATGATTGGGTTGGTACAATAATAGAAGATGACCTTTCATATGAGCCGACCGATGGTAACCCAATCAATTGGCAGATCGCCGAATCATGTGCTTCTGACCACTGTTCTTTCTTTTCAGCAGATTATCCAACATTCAATTTCTTTAGTCCTGGAGGGGAAATCTCATTCTGGCAAGAATGGCATTCTCCTTCAGATACCCTTGAATTTATGACGGCAAAAGCAGGAGGCCAGGCAGGAATGTCTAGTGGCTTCAATAGTCTGGTCTGGTCCTCAATGGACCTTTTCATTAGAATTGATAATTCGGATGAGACTTTCCAGGGCCGTTGGTATACTGAGTGAACATCAGAACTTACATTCTAACATTCTTTCTAGTAATCGTTCTCCAGATTCTCTGAAGAGGATCATAGTAACGGTCAACAACTCTTTCTTTTAATTGAATGATAGCATCATCTGTAATTTGTATTCCAGCAGGGCATACTTCGGTACAACATCGAGTAATATTACAATACTCAATACCGAATTCTTTCTTGATTTCAGGAATACGGTCTTCTTCATCTAGAGGATGCATCTCATATTGAGCGAGCCTGACTAGGTTACGAGGTCCAGCGAAATCATCGAATAATTGGTGGTCCCTTAGCACGTGGCATGTGTTTACGCACAGGAAACACTCGATACATTCTCTGAATTGCTGAACTCGATGCGCTTCATGCTGATTGAATTCCCAATTAGGTTCATCTGGACCCTTAATCGGTTTAATTCTCTGAGCCACCTCATAATTCCAAGATACATCGGTTACTAAGTCCTTGATGTGAGGGAATGCCTTCATTGGACGCACTTCAATAGGTTGTCCTTCAGGAGTTTCAGCCACTACATCTGACATGCGAGTCATGCACATCAAGCGTGGACGTCCATTTATTTCTGCACTACAAGAACCACACTTACCTGCCTTACAATTCCAGCGAACTGCAAGTTCGGGCTCTTGTTCATATTGGATACGGTGCATACAGTCTAGAACGACCATTCCTTCATCCAATTCGAGGTCATATTCCTCGAGTTCGGCTTCATCGCCTTCTCCACGGAGGACCTTAAATTTCTGATTTTTACCTTTTAGAGACATCACTTGCCACCTCCTTGTTCTGAAGCTCTTTCAGCAATCATTGCCTTTACTTCATCAATTGAGTCCTTGAGATCTTCTCTCATCTCTTCAACCGGCTCTTGTCGTATTTTGATTTCACCATCTTCCATCCAACAAATATTCAGAGTCTTGCCCCAATATTCATCTTCATGGCCGGGGAAATCGTCTCGAGTATGTCCGCCACGACTCTCTTCTCTAGTCAATGCAGCTAATGTTGCAACGACTGAAATATCAACCATATTTTTCAGATCAAGCGCTTGATGCCATCCTGAGTTGTATTTTCGACTTGTACCTGGGAAACAGTTTTTCTCACGCTTGGAGAATTCTTTGAGGTCTTCTAGGGCTTGTTCTAATTCATCCTTGACCCGGATAATTCCGACCTTCTCTTGCATCATATCACGCATTGCATCATAGATTCGTCCAGGGTTTTCACCCTCTCCACGCTCTAGAGGTGCAACCATTTCTTTGATAGCAGACTGTACTTGGCTATCGTCAATAGTAGGCTGGGCCAAGTTGTTTGCTCTCTTAGCCGAATGTTCTCCAGCTCTCTTACCAAATACGATGAGGTCAGAAAGTGAATTTCCGCCAAGTCTGTTCGCCCCGTGTAATCCACTAGCAACTTCGCCGCATGCGTAAAGTCCTGAAATTGTAGTTTCCTGACTTTCTGCATCAACGCGAACTCCTCCCATCACATAGTGGGCAGTTGGACCGACTTCCATAGGTTCTTTCGAAATATCGACACCTGCTAGTTCCTTGAACTGGTGGTGCATCGACGGTAGTTTAGCCAAAATAGCCGCCTCTCCACGATGTGAAATATCTAGGAACGCTCCACCGTGTGGACTTCCTCTTCCTGCCTTTACTTCACTATTAATGGCTTTAGAAACAACGTCTCTAGTTAGTAATTCAGGAGGTCTACGAACTGTAGCAATTTTCCCCGACACAACCTCTTCAACCCACTGGTCTGATTCTTCAATAGTATCTGCGTGGTCGCTAGCAAACATTTCTGGAACATAATCGAACATGAAACGGCTTCCTTCAGAGTTGGTAAGGCGTCCTCCTTCTCCGCGAACACCTTCTGTGACCAATATGCCACGAACAGATGGAGGCCATACCATTCCAGTTGGATGGAATTGTACGAACTCCATATCTCGAAGTTCAGCCCCTGCCCATAGAGCAAGTGCATGTCCATCTCCAGTGTATTCCCAAGAACCTGAACAAACAGACCAGCATCTGGTAATTCCGCCAGTTGCTAAAATTACTGATTTTGCTGAGAAAGCATGGAAATCGCCATCAACACGAGTATATGCAACACAGCCAGTAACTCTGTCGCCTTCTTTTAGCAGACTTCTCACCGTATATTCTGTGAACATATCAATGCCCTCATGAATTCCTCTTTCTTGCAAAGTACGAATTAATTCGAGGCCAGTAGCATCTCCAACGTGGGCTAATCTTGGGAATGTATGTCCTCCAAAGTTTCTTTGATTGATGACATTCTTTGTTGTCCTGTCAAATACAGCACCCCATTGTTCGAGTTCTCTTACTCTGTCAGGTGCTTCCTTGGCATGGAATTCAGCCATTCTCCAGTTAGCGAGCCACTTACTTCCTTTCATGGTGTCATGGAAGTGAACTTTCCAGCCATCTCTAGGATCCGCGTTTTGTAAAGCCGCAGCACAACCCCCCTCTGCCATTACTGTGTGAGCTTTCCCAAGAAGGGACTTTGTAATAATTGCAGTTTTTGCGCCACTTCTTGCGGCTTCAATAGCCGCTCTCAAACCAGCACCGCCTGCGCCAATGATGACGACATCATATTCGTGAGAAGTATAATTTTCACTCATCTTAAGCACCTCCGATTAGGACTAAACTGAAATCATTGATTATGCCCTTAGAGCAAGCAATAGTCCAGGCGTCTCCTACAAACACTAGTGTTAGGGATACCCAGAACCAGAATCCGTGACTGCGATTGATCATACTTATTTTTGAGAATAATGCACCACGTATCTTAGATATTCCAGTAGCCCAACGGTCAAGCATTCCTCCTGCTAGATGCCTTAATGCGTGGCATGAAGTAACATACATAGTCAAACAAATGGATTCTAGAGTCAGAATAATTGTTCCGCCCGATATACCATATCCATCGTTTGAAAACGCCATCGTGTGGGTGATGTCCCACCATTTAATCAATAGAATTGGAATTACCATATACAAGAAATAGCGGTGTAGATTATTGACTATGAATAATCTCTTTTCACCCTTGTAGCCGATTTTTTTGTTAATCTCTGGTTCATCTACCCAGCAACCGGTTGGACTGGCGAAGAATGTACGATAGTAGACCCTGCGCATGTAATAGCAGGTTCCTCTAAATGAAAATGGAATCCACAAAATTAGGACTGCGGCATTTACCCAAGATGGGTGGTCCCAGTCGGATAATAAATCCCAATCTAGAACATTAGGTGAAAACATTGGTGAGATTACATGAGCGCCATTGACATAGTAGTCGATGTGCTCAGAGAAAAATACTACTCGCCAAAAGGTCCAGACCATTGCAGCAGTAAGAGCAATCCCCATTACTAGCGGCTGAGCCCACCATTTGTCGATTCTATCAGTTCTGCCCATGCCGTTTAGCATCGGGAGTTTGAGTCCTTCGCCCATTAAATGCCACCTGTATCGCCCCCTATAGGGGGCGGATAAACTTGGCCAGTAGAGCAGGGGTCTTTGACCTGTTCGGCTGTTGTTCAAGCCAGTGAAGTGTAGTCAACTTCAGCTTCGACCATCTCAATCTCATCTACGTCCATCTGAGCGAGTTGTAATTTCCCAGATAATTCATCATTTACAGCGTGCCAATAAGAGTACGCCTCGATAACCCAGATTCCAGATTCTCGAGTACCGTTACCGCTACCCTTGACTCCTCCAAACGGAAGATGAGCTTCTGCTCCAGTAGTTGAGTTATTTATTCCCGTCATACCAGCTTTGATACCAATCTTGTATCGGTATGCTTCTAGGCGATCATTTGTGTAAATCGAGCTAGAAAGTCCGTAAGGAGATGCGTTTGCAAGATGTAGTGCGTGATCGAAATCCTTGGCCTTTACAATTGTGATTGCTGGGCCAAACATCTCTTCATGGAAACAGTTCATGTCTTCTGTAACATCGGCATAAACGTGAGGCCACATGTATACTCCATCTTCAGGTGTTCCCTGGAAATTATCTGGTGTATTACCTGTAGTTACTCTTCCCTTACCCCACAATTTAGTGGCTCCATCATTTTCAACAGTTTCAATAACCTTCAAGAAATCTTTAGCATATTTTTCAGAAAGCATAGGCCCATACAGTACATTTTCATGTCTTAGAGAATCTCCAATACGAGTTGACTTGACCTTAGCCATAAGTTTCTCCATGAACTCATCATAGATGTCTTGGTGAAGAATCAAATTACCCAAACTTGTACAGCGTTGTCCGGCTGTTCCAAATCCACCCCAGTATGCGCCTTCAACAGCATTGTCAATATCTGCAGATGGCATAACAACTTGCGGGTTCTTTCCGCCAAGTTCCAGGCTGCACGATACCAAATTCCTTCCACATACTTCACCGATTGCTTTTCCAACTTCGGTACTACCTGTGAATGAAATTTTATTGATCAATCCTTCATCGACTGCATCAACGATGAATTGGCCAGCACCGCTACCCTTTCCATGAACTAGATTTACAACTCCATCTGGTAATCCTGCTTGGTGCATAATTCGGGCTAAAGCAAAAGAAAGCAGTGGTGCATCTTGAGGGCTTTTCCATACGCAAGTGTTTCCACAGATTAGTGCTGGAATCATTTTCCAGAATGGAACTGCTGCAGGGAAATTACATGCGTTGATTATTCCGCATACACCTAATGGTCTGCGGTAGGTAGACAATTCCTTGTTAGGCAGTTCGGAATTAACGGTTTGACCATACAGTCTTCGTCCTTCAGATTGGAAGAAAAGACAGGTGTCAATCGCTTCTTGAACGCTACCTGCAGATTCTTTCAGAGTCTTGCCTATTTCACGAGTCTCAAGGGCGACGATTGCATCCTTGTGTTCCATTAGTAGGCGCCCCATGTTTCCTATAATCTGGCCACGGGTTGGTGCAGGGGTTGCAGACCAGCTTGCCAGCGCATTACGGGCAGCAGCGATGGCTTCGTGAACATCATCTCTAGTCGAAAGAGGAAATTCTCCTAATTCGTCGACCAGTACTGCTGGATTCTTACTTGTAAACGAAGAACCATCTGAAGATGTAGTCAATTGCCCGTTGATTATATTGTATCCTTTCACCTTCGGAAGGTCATCGGGGTTGCTACTTTGCATAAATTCGAGTCCGGTCTCTAATACGTGCGTCATGGCCCCCCGTTCGGCATTAACAACATGAATCCACCGCTTGTGATTAAATGCGTGGATTTAATTGGTACCGGCTATGAAGATATATCACCCGGAGGGGTCAAACATGTCTGAAGAAGATTCTGAATCGATATCCTTGAAGGTTTCAAAGGCGATACCAAGCGACGTTGGGCACGGCCGTGCGCGCATAAGTGGAGAGAATGAACTAGACCTAAAACCGGGCGACATAATAGAAATCAAAGGTGAAAACCGTTCAACCGCTGCAATTTACTGGCGTAGCCGTCCCGAAGATGCAAAAATGGACATAATAAGAGTCGATGGAATTATCCGTAAAAATGCAGGAGTTAGTCTCGGCGATAGAGTAACAGTCTCGAAAGTCGATGCTAAGATTTGTACAAAACTCATTCTTTCACCGGTTATGGCAAACAAGCAGAAAGTCAAATTTGGACCTGGAATAGAGGGATTTGCTCGCCGAGGTTTGAATAAGCGACCAGTTGTTGCTGGCGATAGAATATTTATTCCTGGAATGACTTTGTTTGCGGAAGCATTACCGTTTGCAGTACTGAAAACTACTCCTAAAGGAATAGTTCAGGTCAATTCTGATACTGAAATCATAATCAAAGACGAAGCGATTGATGACGAAGATGTTGGACAATCCCAAGGAATTACTTACGAGGACATAGGTGGAATCGGCACTCAATTATTGAAGGTTCGAGAGATGATTGAATTGCCACTAAAGCACCCTGAACTGTTTAGAAGACTTGGCATTGATCCTCCCAAAGGAGTATTGTTACACGGGCCGCCAGGTACTGGTAAAACAATGATAGCAAAAGCTGTCGCTACAGAAACCAATGCACATTTCACTTCGATAAATGGGCCTGAGATTATTTCAAAGTATTACGGAGAGTCCGAAAAGCAACTCCGTGAGATTTTCGATGAGGCCGCAAATAACGCACCAGCAATCGTCTTTATCGACGAAATCGATTCGATTTGTCCTAAGCGTGAAGATGTTAGTGGAGAAGTAGAACGTCGTGTTGTAGCCCAGATGCTTACATTGATGGACGGTATGCAAGGACGAGACAATGTAATTGTTATCGGAGCCACAAATAGAAGAGATGCTATGGATCCAGCTCTACGAAGACCCGGTCGTTTCGACCGTGAAATAGAGATAGGTGTTCCAGATAGAGATGGTAGAAAAGAGATTCTTGATGTTCACATTAGGCAGATGCCAATCGCAGACGATTTCGATGTAGATTGGGTTCTAGATAATTCATATGGATTTGTTGGGGCAGACCTTGCAGCATTGGTTAGAGAATCAGCAATGAAGGCACTACGACGTTATCTTCCTGAAATCGATCTTGAGGAGGAGACAATACCTCCTGAAGTTCTTGAAAAGATGGAAGTTAGAATGGATGATTTCCGTGTTGCTATTAGAGAGATAGAGCCTAGTGCACTTCGAGAGATTTATGTGGAAATTCCAGATGTATCTTGGGAAAGCGTCGGCGGTCTTGTCGAGATTAAAGACAGATTAAAGGAAAGTGTAGAATGGCCATTGACTAAACCTGAATTGTTTGAACACTTTGGAATAAAACCTCCTCGTGGAATTGTCTTATTCGGGGCACCTGGTACTGGAAAAACACTCTTGGCAAAAGCAATTGCAAACGAAGCTAAAGCCAATTTCATTTCGATTAAAGGGCCTGAACTAATTTCTAAATGGGTAGGGGAATCGGAGAAAGCGATTAGAGAGATTTTCAAGAAAGCAAAACAATCTGCGCCATCGATCATATTCCTAGATGAATTCGAATCTATCGCTGGAATGAGATCTTCTAATTCTCAATCTGGTGGCTCTGATGTTTCTAACCGTGTTGTAAATCAGTTACTTGCTAGTATGGATGGGGTTGATGGTCTAGACGGAGTGATTATCGTGGCAGCTACGAATCGACCTGAGATGATTGATCCAGCACTTCTGCGAAGTGGACGTTTCGAAAGAGTACTTCACGTGCCACCTCCTGACAAACCAGCCCGTGAAGTGATTATGGGAATCCATTCTGGTGACATGCCATTATCCGCATTCTCAATGAAAGATATCTTGGGTGATATGGAAGGATTTACTGGTGCAGACATCGAAGCGGTTTGTAGAGAAGCGGCATTAATCGCAATGCGCGCTGGTAAGAGGAAGGTAACAAAAGGTCACTTTGAGGATGCAATCACTAGAGTAAGGCCGACCGTTACACCTGAAATGCTCGAGTATTATTCCAAGATGGAAGAAAGACTCACTTCCGGCCTTTCGAACATCAAGCGTTCGAGAGATTCCGGGTTCGGGATGGAATCGATGTGAATCGCTTAATCAGCCGGTTGATTGAAGTGGGCGGAGTAATTCCCATTCGATAAGGGGCGGGAACTGGTTATGTCAAGTTTCAGCAGTGAGTTTCTCAAACGCCCGGTCGTCGATGCAAACGGTGAGTTGTTCGGCCATCTTGGAGATATTGTAATCGACCCGCGTAGCGGCGAAGTCACAGAACTTCTGGTTGAAGTCATTGCAGAACTAGACGTTACAAAATTACCTTGGCCAATGGAAGACGGAATGTGTTGCGTACCAGCGCAAGAAGTTTCCCAAATAGGGGCGAGAATCAGTTTGAGGCGTTGAGCAACTAGTCATCATCCAAACGCAACCTTCTAATCCAATATGATAGCGTCGATGTCTGTATCTTGTACTAGGAGTGAGTAAATGAACGTAAAAATGCGCATCAATCGCCGAAGACTTGCTCTTCAGTTTGCGTTTTGGTTCGTCCTTCTGATGCTTCTATCTACAGTTGTTTCTCAAGTAATAAATATAGGCAATAGCGACGGACAGTCTGCTTACGGTGATGATTGGGACGACATGTCTGCTTTCCGTAAAGATATCAATGCGATGGGGATCGAAACAAAATCGCTAGTATCCTCACCTTTACTGCTATCAGATATTGAAGATCCAGCAAATACTACTTACATCATAGCAGGCGTCGAAAGAGATACTCTTTCACTGCCACAGTTTTCTACAGATGGATTTTTGAAGTTCTCATCTGATGATGGTTACTCTCCAGCTGAAGTTGATGCAATCAAAGAATTCGTGTTTGCAGGCGGGGATGTTTTGGTAATGGATGATTTTGGATATTCGTCTTCAATCGCTGAAGCATTTGGTGTCAGTTTCAAAGGCCAACAATTGTATGACAATAACTACGCCCCAGAATTGGATTACAATTTCATATGGATGTGTATCCAAGAATTCCCTTGTGCAATGAACGGAACAACCCTGGACCCCACTACTGTTCAAAACCACAGTCGATGGTCGGAGCAAGGAGCAGGCGCACACATTTGCAAATATTATGAGGGCCAAGTAATGGCGAAATCTGATGCAGGTGCTTGTTCTCAGCATTGGCTAGATGGCTCAATACAATACAATGCATCTTACCAAGTTCTTCTCAATAACATTACTGCCATTGACGTGATTCCTAATGCGAAGACAGGTCTTGGAGTTACTCAAATCAGAGCGGTTACATCTGCAGAAGCAAATGTTGATGTCAATGGTGATGGAAAAATTATTCCAGGGACAGACTCCAATCCTGCAAACTCAGATTCACCTGATTTATTTGGACAATTTAATCTTTCAATCGAAGTATGTATTAGCCAAGATTGTAACTTCTTAGACGGTGGTAGAATCACATTTATTGCAGATGGTTCTGTTCTGACAAACGCATTGTATGATTATGAGGAATATAATGATGGCAAATATGGTCCGGCTACAAAACCAGTTCCTGCGAATGATAATCGCAAGTGGGCTCTGGATTACATTGTAGACTCATTGATAGATACTCAGCGTTCTATCGAGTATATTGAGTCTCTAGGCGAAGATGGTTCTTCACCAGAAGTCGCTCCAAACGCTATGGTAATATTCGATGAAAGCAGGCACATCCAGCCTAGTATCGCCTCTGAATCATACAATACAATTTACTTCCTTTTGGTTTACTTTACTGGTGAAGGATTGGCAATGCTTCTAATGTTCCTGATACTTTTCATAACTTTTGAGGGTGTTCTTCTCAAAAAGAAAGATCCTGAACCATGGCGACATGTATTCAGTATCATTTACTATGGATTTGGTGATGCAAACAGGTACACTTACTATGCAAAGTCGAATAAAATTAAACAAGTATTTTTGTCTAAGGTTCGCAATCAAAATGGATTGACTAGGGAAGAGTTTGATTCACTTCCAGCAAGGGAACTTCAAGGAATGATTTCTGACCCAGTATTGGTCAAGTTCGTATTTGAGAACCGTAATTATTCATTGGAGCAAACAGTTGCTGTAGTTAAACGGATTAAGGTCTGGGGAAGGGCTTAGGTGAGATAGATGTGGACACGTAAAGCAGCATTTACTTTCACTGGTGGAATCGCTTTGATTCTAATCGGTATGATGATTTCAAATCATCAGATGATGATTCTTGGTCTTGCATTCATTGCGTTTATTGTTGTAAACTCATGGGTCAGTGGCCATGGAGATGTCGAAGTCCAAAGGACACTATCTGCTGACAATTTGTACAAGGGAGACGACCTATATGTCGAATTATTAGTTACAAACCGTAGTAGACGTAAGACTCAGCAACTCGAAGTCTATGACAACGTCCCTCATGAAATGAAACTTCGAAGCGGACTTAACCAAATGCGCTTGAATCTTAAGCCAGGTGAAAGCGCTAGAATCAGATATGTTCTACGTTGTCCTTTACGTGGTCATTATTCAGTTGGTCCTGTTTCCCTAAGATACCGAAATACATTCAATCTTTCAGTAGATGAAATGTATGTCGACCACCATTCCGACATCATAATTTTCCCTCAAATTCGCGATGTAGAAGAAGCATTCATCCGCTCTAGAACCGCCAAGATGTACACTGGTGCTACAACACTGAGGACTCCAGGACCAGGAACTGAATTCTACTCTCTAAGAGAATACGTACCTGGTGACCCGTTTAAGAATATCAATTGGAAGGCGTTTGCGCGAACTGGAGATTTGATGATTAACGAAAAGTGTCGCGATGCTGTTACAGATTTATACATCATTCTAGACAGCCGGGACATTGCAAGAATTGGAACCGTTTTGAAGAATCCATTAGAAATGGGTACTGTAGCAGCTGCAAGCCTAGCCTCCTTCTTTATTCAACGAAGGGACTCGGTTTCACTCACGATATATGATGAGAAATTATCATTCTTACCTCCCGATACGGGTGACAAACAGTACTTCAAGATTTTATCTTCCTTGGCAGGAGTAGCCCCTAGAGGGACTATGCCCTTGCAAGCAGTGACAAACAGTCTTTCAGCAAGATTCAGTAGAGGTAGTCCAGTATTCGTAATCTCATCGTGCGAAGGAGATGGTACAGTTCCATCTGCAATTCGTGATCTAGTTGGAAGAGGGCACGAAGTAACAGTTCTTTCACCTTCATCAATCGACTTTGAACGCTTGGTTAGCCGCATTCCTAGAATGTCATACGAGGTTCTAAAAATTGAAAGACAGAACAGACTTACATCACTGGCTGGATTTGGCAGTCAAGTGATAGACTGGATGCCGGATATGGATCTCTCCCAGGCACTTTTGCAAGTTAGAGGATTCTGAGGTGATGATATGGCTGGCGAAGTAACACCACAAGGAGAAGGAGCACGTTCCCTTCATCTTCGAAAGTTACGTGTACAATGGCAGATTGTTACTTTACAGGTTCTTGCTACCTTGTCATTGGTGTGGATGTATCTTGAAGTGGTATCGACCTATGTTGTAGGCAGTATAGACCACACATTACTTTTCGATACTCTTGAATCAGGACTAGGTGCAGAGTTACCCCTTGCCGATTGGCTAACTGGTGGCGCTAGCGAAGGGCCTGCTCGATTTTATGTCCCGATAGGACTTGGATTGGGTCTTGGAGGTAGTATGGCATTACTAGCATTCCAAACACCGAAATTTCAACAAAAAATCAAACTTGGATTTATTGTTACTCTAATTTTGGTACTTGCGGGTAGGTTCGTATTTGGATATGGATGGCAACTAGTCAGTGATGGATGGAGTGTGCCTGAAGATGATGTATTGAAATTATTAGAATGGCCGCTATTGATGATGTTGTCTTTCATAATTCTGACATTTTACCTATTACCAATCATTACAGGAACAAAAGGAATCTGGGGACTTTCTCGCCGAGGAGTCGCTTGGTCTATCGGTTTCATTCTTCTATTCTTAGGAGTTCATGCAATCTTGACCTTCCCGTTGATCCGCTCACAACTAGGGAGTTACGGCTCTCAACTCACGACTTTGGAAATTATTGTATCAGACCCTACAGTGTTTGGCCTAGTTAGTTCAGAACAGATATCTCTGATATTGATCGCCTGTCTGATGATGGTTTTCCAAGAGTCTGCATTCGGAGTGATTCGTCAATTAGAGTATGCTTACCGACTCCCAGAGTCCTGTAAGAGAGATCCAGAATATGTCGCTCAAATGGATAATCTACTGAATGGCCACCTACGCCATACTGCAATTTTCCTAACGCTTACAGTTGTAGCCACTACCATCGCTTTAGGTTTCCACTCAGTCTTACTTGACTGGGTTAATGGAATAACTGGCTCCCAATGGGCTTCTCAGGTAGGAGAGTCTATCGAATTGACACTAACTTATGGTCTGGTAATATCTGCATTACTGTTCCTTGGAATAATGGCATTATTACGATTTATCATTCCTTGGCAAAGGTTCTGGGGATTGATAGAGTCTTCATTCTCCAGTAGAGAATGATTACCTAGAATATATCGATTGTATTGTTCTTCCAATTCCTTCAGTAATTACTAGTACGCAGATTGGTAATACACAAACCCAACTAGCCCATAATAAAATACCAGACAAGTGGTCTTGTAACATTGAACCAGCAAATGTTGCTGAAGCAATCAAACCCAGGAATGCTAATTTTTCAATCCACAATGGGTAAAGTGAACTCATTCTATCGCCTCAGAGGTCGATTCCATCTAGTGAATCTTCTAGTTCATCCAATGCAGAATCGGATATTGAAGTCTCTATGACAGGGTCGCTTCTTTGAGCCCATCTAGCATCCATGCGGGCCAACTCTTCCTCAAGTGATGCCCTTTCATCGTCTAGTGATAGTGTGGCAGCTTGGCCACTGGCTTCGCTTGTATCTTCTTCGACAGGAGTAGACAGTTCTTCCCATTCTTCTGTTACCTCGCTAACCTCGACTGCAACTGCAACCTCTTCGTCAATCAATTCTCCTTTCATTTGTTCAAGTACATCTTCATTGATTGGCTCCCTTTCACCAGCAGGTACAGAGTCTCTCTCGAATGGTAGTAAACCGTCACGCTTGAAATCCCATAATGCGCCTCTTACTTCTCCATTTACGAATCCACTAGCATCTAGTTGAGTCAACAATTCTTCAAGAGCACTTGTTGTCCCTTCGAGTTTAACAGCAGAGCCTGCATCTCGCATATCCGATTCGAGATGGATGTCATCCAATGCTTTCTGAATCAGTAAACGGGTTTCTCGGGCTAGAACAGGCAATGATTCGGGTCGACTTGTGTTATTTAGAAGTGCACGCACTTGTTCAGAAGGAGCACCTAACTTTTCTAATTGCTCGAGGACATTTCGAATTCTTCTTAGCATTGTGACCGAACGGTCATAATCTTCTAACAGGTTTTCCAAATCAAGAACTAAATTAGTTACAGTTTCTCCAAGTTGGTGCTCTAGTCTTTGTTGAACAGACCATCTTGCAAGACCCCTGACAGCACCAGCAGTGGCGGGAACCTGTCTTTCCAGCAATGACATGACTTCGTTAGAAAGAAGATGTCTTGGAGTCGTAGCAACATGATCGACACATCCCTGGATAACTTGTAATGCTCTTTCAACTGCCCTATCTAGTAATGAAACAGAATATCCAAGGCCACGCGCATGTTCTAATCTTTCAAGCACTGGGCCAAGGCCATCGAATTGAGCACCGTCCTCTAGTAAGGCTTGAGCTAACGGCTCTTCAGACAGTTTTGCACGCAGATATTCGGCTTCTTTGATATCTCCAAGTGCTTCTTCGTGAGCTATAGCGAGTGCCTCTGCTTGATCTAGGAGGTTGGACAACTCAGCTTCTGCTTGGCCACGCCTTGCGCCGAGGTCTCCTAATTCTTTCAGCACTTGTCGTCTTTCATCCATTAGTTCTCTCATTTCAGATTGAATCATCATCGAACGGTTTTCTTGTTCAGTGAGTCTGATGCGGTCATCTTGAGTTCGGTCTCTAGTTACTTTAGACTCTGCTTCTATCTGGCGTAATGACAATTGTGCATCGTTGATTTTGGATTCAAGTTCTGATAATTCTCCTTGAACTCTTCGGTGTCGACCTCTAGCGGCCTCTACTTGCTCTTCGATCATTCTTTGTCGCCTTTGGTCGTCATCTATTCTAGAGCGAATACTAGACAATGTTGTAGAGTGGGAGTCGATATCACTTGAAAGAGCAGCTTCTTTTGAGGCCATTTCTTTAATCTGTTCCGAAAGTTCGGAACTTGCCTTAGAATCTCCAAGCATTTTTGCAAGTTCAGTCGCCCTTTCACTAAGTTGATGTTCTAATTCATTCACTCTCTTAGATAAGCGGTCACTTCTAGATTCAGAGTTTTCTGAACTAGCCTGCGCAGAGGACAAATCTAGTTGCAATTGGTCAATTGTACGGTTGTATCCAGTAATCTTTTCCTGAATATCGGTAGTATGTCGGTTTGCTTCATTTGCGTTTACTTTAGCCGCATTTTCAGATGTCTTGGCAGATTCAATAGCAACTTTAAGGGCAGCAATCTCTTGATTGGCTTCAGATAATTGTAAATCAGATTTTTCTAACTTCCTTCTGAGACCATCATCGATGCCAGCCGTTTTTTCTATTTTGGCAAGTCCTTTAGATGGGGTTGCTACAGATATGGCAAACTCAACTTTCGTCCTTTCCTTTCTTAATTGTGCAAGCCCAATTTCAAATCCATATAATTGGTCCATTGTCATTTTAATCAGTACTTGACGTGATTCAGACCTCGTTCTTGTTGTCGCTAATTCGCTGCAAAATGTTTCGAGATTGAAGTCAGGTACGTTACCCGATTCTGAACCCAATATAGTGCCAACAGGTAATCGGTGTAGTGCTAGAACTCTTTTTGATTCACATAATGAATTCATAGCTTTGACAATCTTCTTCTTTCCGGGGGCCTGCATTGCAACAGGTACACCCTTCACTAATGCAATTCGGATTGCTTTGGAAGACTTACCTGCCGACAAATGGCCTGTTAGTTCTTCTTCAACTGCTGTGGTTAGCATAGAAATAACTGCGTCAGTTCCTCCACGGCCTTCTCTTATGACGTGTCCATCTGATAGGGTTTCACCCTTGGAGCCCATCGTAGTGATCTCTCCATCCATCAATGCTCCAATCTGATTTATTAGCCTGCCATGATCTACATCTGCCTCAGTCCAAATTGCTAATGCAACATCTCCTGCTTCTGCTAGTAGTAGAGCGCCGTCACCGGTATGGAGTGTCCAATGTCCAGCTCCATCTAATCCTAAATCACCAGCCATCGCCTTCCTGCCAGCAAGGGTTTCTCCAACTTGTGCTGCTAGTAACTCAGCAGATGCTGGTAGGTCTCCTGCATCATCGATTAACATTCCAGAATCTACTGCAATTCCTCCACGAACCTCCGGTCTGCTGACCAGTTTTGATAAAACAGAGGATAGGTCCCTTGACAACAATCTCTCTAGTGAATCTCCAGATCCTAGGAGGCCTCGCATGTCTGCGCTGTGCTCGAAAACTTCAGGGATTACTTCCGCGATGGCTCCAAGCGCAGCCTGTGACCATGCTTTAGCCACCAATCGGTGAGAATCTATTTCGATTTGTTCGAGTCTTGCTTTAGCAGCAGAGCCACAAAGCAATATTTTGCCTTTGACTGGTTCTGCAATCCATCCAACAACTCTTCCTGCGCGTACAATCCTGTGTCCGCTAGGTGTGGCCCTTCGGCTCACATATGTTGAGACTGATCCATTGTCAAATGACATTATAGATCCATCACTTACATCGATTTCATTATCAATTAATATTCCATATGGTAGATCGAACATTTCCATCACCTCATAACTGAGTTAAGCATCTCAACATCGCATTCAATGGCGTGTCGCCATCTGGCAATCCTGCCACCCTTGCCACCTGAAACAATCAAACTCGCATCTTCACTCAATCTAGTGAGTAATAGCGTTTCATCTCCTTCAGACCACAATTCCATTCCTCTTCCAACTCCTGAACTTTGTCCAAGTGTTTCCAAGGCTTGTACTATCTGGGTGGCATGATCAACCTTTGGCGCTAAACCTCTTTTCCCTACTGCGGCGACCAAGCCATCTCTCCTCGAGATGATGTATACTTGGTCAACCCCTGGGAGGGTCGAGAATCCGGCCAGAATTCGTTGCATCATGCGCGCTCAAGCGGGTTCAGGTAGAAACCGGCTTCAAGAAGTTTGGCTTTCTACAGCGCCCGTAGGGCGGTTTGCATAGTAGATTGATTTAGCCAAGTTGTTTTTTTTTGAGCCAATAAAATAAGTTCTTTGAATCCAATTGAAAATTTGATTTTCTAATTGAATAATTCAACCGTTCACATCAAGCCAAGTACCTCTTGGAACAGCCATGGCCGACCTGTTCGAAGTCCCGAGTTGCGACAAGTGTCGTAATCCGGCTATTCATCATCAGGTATACTCGGGTCGAATGATGTGTGGAGCACATCTTGCAGAGAGTGTTAGAAGGAAAGTTTCGAAAGCTCTCCGGGAACAATTGAGAGTCCCTAAAGGTACTAATTTTACAATTCTCGTAGCGATCTCGGGTGGGAAAGATTCTGCAGTTCTTTTGGAGAGAATCCATGAAAACTGGGGTAAGCGTCGAGACGTAACAATAGTTGGCGGATGCGTAGATGAAGGTATTGAGGGATATCGCCCTCCTTCCCTTGAATGCGCTAGGAAATTATGTGAGAGCCTTGGTGTTAGATTCGAAACGGTTTCATACCCAGATTTAGGTTTCAAACAAATGGACGAGGTTGTGACAAAGATAGTTGAACTCAATGATAAGAAAACTCCCTGCTCTTACTGTGGGGTTTTTCGCCGACAAGGTATCAATCATCTTGCAGAAAGAGTTGGAGCCGATGTTATCGCTTTAGGTCACAACTTAGACGATATGGCTCAAACAATTATGATGAATATGCAAAATGGAGATATTGAACGGACAGTACGACTAGCTCCTCACACAACAACTCCGATTGAAGGAATGGCTCCTCGAATCGTTCCACTGCGGTGGGTTCCAGAACAGGAGGTACATCTCTATGCATTACACAAAAAACTCCCAATTCATCATGAGGAATGCCCTCATGGAGAGGGAGCACTCAGATTCAGACATCGTGAAACGATTGCTAAGATGGAGGCAGATGTTCCTGGAACTCGTCATGGTTTACTTAGGATGGCAGATGATATCAAGAAATTACATGCTAAAGCAGGTGGTCTAAAGCCATCAAACCCAATCAACTGTCCACAGTGTGGACAAATGTGTAGTGGGACTATTTGTAAAGCGTGTGAGATGAAAGAGCAGATGAACTGATCAGACTCTTCGTCTTAGTTTTTCCATAAAGCCATCCGCTAACCCTAGCGATTCTAATGCTTCATCAATTCTTCCTGCTTTGTGAGCATCTTTGGCTAAAGAAATCGCTTCTTCAGTGGACCTTCTATCCTCATCATCCACTTTGATTCCACTAGATTCACATTGATGGCGTAAGGGTTCCCACTCTTCTAGTACGAACTGCAATAATTCATTCGCCTCATCACTAGCCTTTCCTTGAGAATCTAGATCTTTAGTTAATCTCTCAAGCAATGTTGCAGCATGTGTCCATTCAAGAGATTCAGAAGCATCCTCAATCTCTAACAATCTAGCATCCCAATCCGATGCATCTTCTCTTTCAGACCAACGTGTTATTAGGTGCACTTTTTGCCTGAGTGCACGTCTAATATCGTCCATCGCTTCCCTCTCGGCAATAATCTCTCTAACTATGCCGTCAGACAATCCCTTGGCTTGAGAATGGTCGCCTGACTCGAGCGATAATTCAGCTCTTTGTAGGCGTTCTTCAAGTGCTGATTTATTCAATCCATCCGCAGACTTCAATTGGCGTGCAGCTTCTGTAACAGAATCTTCGGCAATTATCATGGCATCTCCAGAGGCTGATAATTGGGCTGGAATAACCATTGCAAATTCATATGATTCCTTTGGTTTTTCAGAATTCAATTTATTTCTAGCATCTAGAAGTAAATCTTCGAGGTTTTGTGGAGGGTGGTTAGATTTAGCAAGTAAAGCAGAACCTTCTCTGATTGCAGATTCGGCCTTGCCCCACCATTCTATGATTTCATGCGCCCGCTTTTTGGCTTCTCTGAACAGAATTTCTCCCTCTCGAAGACTTCCCAACTCAACCTCTCTCTGGCCCATGTCCCAGGCTTTTCTAGGGCGCTTTACGATTGGGGCAATTTCTTCTGCTGTGTTAACTGCTGCTAACGAGTCAGCCTTAATCGCCTCAACATCTCCTGCTAGGGAAAGTGATCTTTCAATATCTTCTTCGGCCTCGTCCAGTAACCGCATACCCCATTTAGGGTCGCGATGACCTTCTTCTCTTGCAGTCATCACCAGACTAGCCGCTTGGTCTACTGCACTACCTTTGCTTTTGAGAACTAAAACATATGATTCTAGTGCATTCAAGCGTTCGTCAAACTTCTTCCTCAATGGTCGAGATTCATCGTTTCCATACCAATCCCGGCCTGCTAAGATAATTCCTAATGCGCAAACTACTAACTTAACGATAGACGAGTTTTCTTTCATATCGATTGAACCAAGCAATGATATTGCTAGTACACAACCAAGAATTCCCATCAATGCTCTAAATTTCATTACAGCAATATCTCCTTGGAGGATCGTTCTACTTACTTTGAATAATCCTAGAGACACTAATAGCAACAAGGCCATTCCAAAAAGTTCTGAAATATTACCTTCAAGTTGTGCTATCGCAATAATTGAAACTGGAAGCCAAGCGATTGTAGAGGCTGCTCCAATTCTTGAACGTCCTTTTTTGTCCATGAAGCCAAGGTCTTGCACAAACACTCCCCATGCCAGGATTATCAATGAATATCCAAGTCCGGTGATTAGTGGTCCTCCGTCCATTGCAGACTGTAGGGCTGGCCAAGCAAGCCACGTAGCTGCTCCAAGAAGGATGAAGGCAGAAACACTGGCTAATCTTTCGACATTTTCAACCCGACTTTTCGCCTCGGATTTAACGGCCTCATCTAAGTCTACAAAACCATCCATATTACGCCCACCTTCAGTCTAGCATATCAGAATCTCGGTTCATTGCGGGTCCTGAACCACGCAATAGCGATAGCGATTACAACTGTAATGCCAATCAATTCTAGTAGTTCTAGCCCGAAACCCGAATTGAAATCGCTTGTTTTCTGTTTGACAACAGTTTCATTGTTATCATCTTGATATGAAATTTCGACAGAGAATGTTTCAAACCAATCAAGGTCTGCTTTGATGTAAACTATTGTTGTGGCATTTTGAGAGAAAGATGATGGCCCCACAATTGAATCAACACACCTGTCATTACTACAAAGAATGAATTCAGTAGTCCCTGCACCATTATTTTGCACGGTTACCCAAAATTCATTCATTCCAGGTTCGGTTTCAACGGATGCGCTGGTAATGTCAATTATTTCGAGGTCTTTGGTATTAGGTGGTGATATAGCGATCGCTACTTTAGTGGTTGCAAGATTACCAACTTCATCATACGCCTTTACTGTAAGTTCGTGATACCCAGTTCCTAGTGATGGAACTTCCCAATACTGGGCTTCAGACCATGAAATTCCGGAATATATTTTATCAGTTATTTCAATTGTAAAATTAATTTTGTCAATTGAAGAGTGGTCATCAAAAGTTTCGGTCAAATTAATTCTAATTCTATCTTCTGGACTGAAAACAGTATCTGAAAATACCCACTCATCCCCATCAATATGACGTTCCAATGTACCAAGTATAGACGGGCTAGAAATATCACTCAAACGTATAGTCCAATTCCCGCTTACACTGTGTCCAACATCATCACTAACATTTGCAGATAACCAATATTCTACTTGATTTCGAGCCTTGTGCCTTTCACTTAGGTTGTCATTAATTGAGTTCAGGTTTGAATCAACATTGAACGTTGTTTGAAGATTATCTCCTGTGTACCACCAATCTAGGGATTTATTGCTAGTCCAGTAAACTAGTAAATCCTCATCATGGTCATCTTCAACCATTAGTTCCCACTGAAAGAATCCGGGTTCAACTATTTTGATTTCATTACTTTCATTAATCGAAGGAGTTCTGCCATCAAGAATGTAACTTCCATCCCATGAATCAGAGAGACCTCCCTCATCTGTACATGTTACCGATACTGGAATTATCGAATCGATTGTAAGAGCTGACAGATTAACTGCCAAATTTTGACTTGAGCCAGAAATGTTCCATTCACAATCATGAACAGAAAGCGGTGCATCTTCTATCACCGCTTCGAAATCATAAGATTGGTTGTCCCAAGGCAATGCATAAACTTCTGCCATAGCCACAGTAGGAGCAGAATTAGGTCCTAATGTGATAGTGTAATATCCCGAAATCGAAGATTCATCTCTATCTAATGTGAAGTTAGAAGTAGAGCCATTAATCCATTCACTGAGCGGACTTGAGAGGTATTGCCATTCACCATCTGTGGTTATTGTTAACGGAGTTGTTTGTCTGAGGTCGTTTTGGAAAGGAATTTCTAGTCTGAGCATATCTATATTGGACCGGGCTGCAGTAAATGTTCCAACTTCACTCCACCCCCAAGTTCCTGATGAAAGATCTATTTCTGCATCTATTTCAAAACTCGTGAACATCACAGGGCCATCATCAATTAGGCAGCACAAAGCTTCTTTTCCATTATTGTAGGTCATGGTCTCTAGTAAACTTTCTAATTGGCTTACATCTCCATTTAGATAACGGTCCACTTGACTAGCAATGCCTGCTTTAACTCCTGGAATAAATGGCAGACCTAGTCCGTCACTAAAGACATGGTTTACATTCCAATGGCCAGTAATGTTCTCATTTGGTATTAGGCTTGAAGTGAAATTAATATTTGCACTTCCAGCAGTAATTGAATGATTTAACTGCGAATTAATCCACTCGACAGTAGGTGGCCAAATCGATTCACCTTTTGGAATTCCATTAGCCATAATTCGCGCAATCCATCCTCCACCGTATTCGCCTACAGTCAAATTTTGATTGACCCATTCAACCGCTTGTCCAGAACCTGTATTGTAGGCTATAACTGAAAAATCCTCAGAGTAGTTTCCACTAAGGTTGTAAGAGATAGTTGCATTTGGAATCATAATTTGATTTTGACTGTAGCGCGTTTCACTACCACCCTCTCCTATTACCAAGACTGATACTCCGCTTGGTGCTTTAACCGGGCCGTCAACTACTGCCGACTCCCAAGTGCTCCCTAGAACTTGTATTGTATGAGCCCCTTCTACAGTGAATAGATCTTCAATCAATGGATATGCATCCAATACTACAGTTGTCTGTGAGGTGGGAATCGGTGGGTGCCACATTACTGCATACCCTTCACAATTCGCACTGGGTTGATACATAGCGCCAGATGGCTCATTCATTACGCCGCCAGTCCAAGGGTCGCTTAATGTCACATTACAATTTGTAATTGGATTACCAAATGGGTCCTCAACTTCAACAGTCCAATCTTGGCTTTCTTCAGCCCAGGCAGAAGGGATTAGAAGGAGCAGAATTAGCAGTATGGCCCTTCGCATGTCCCCTGAGGGGACATTCATCCCACATCAAGCAAGCGGACTCTCGCGCCCATATGTTCATGGTCGGCATAGGCACGACCCATAGGGAAGAGGGAGCAATATGCCCGGAATAATTACCATGGACGACCTGACAAATGAGGAAATAATCTCAATCCTAGACGACGCTGAAAAGCTACTACCTGTTGCCCGTGGCGAAATGTACTTACCCTTGCTACAAGGCAGAATACTTGGTAACCTTTTCTTCGAGCCTTCGACCAGAACTCGAATGTCATTTGAGACCGCAATGAAGCGTTTAGGTGGAGATGTTGTCAATCTAGGAGATGTAAAAACATCCTCCGTAGTGAAAGGAGAAACACTGTTCGACACTATCCAAATGGTGGATGGATATACCGATATTATTGCAATGCGCCATCCTCGACAGGGCGCTGCACAATACGCCTCAGATAGTGCCCAAGTCCCTATTCTAAACGGCGGAGACGGGGCTGGCCATCATCCGACTCAAACTATGCTTGATTTATTCACAATTCGAAAAGCCCATGGAACTTTAGAAGGATTGAATGTTGTCTTAGCAGGAGATTTACGCTATGGGCGAACTGTCCATTCACTTTCTCATGCTCTGGTCAGGTTTGGATGCAATGTTATCTTTGCATCACCTGAAAGTTTGAGAATGCCCGAGGAAATAGTGAATGACTTGAGATCTCACGGTGCAGAAGTAGTTGAGACTACAGAATTGCTCAACCAGATTTCTTCTGCCGATGTAATCTATATGACGAGAATACAAAAAGAAAGATTCCCAGATGAGGATGAATATGCTAGGGTTGCAGGTGCATACAAGTTGCATGCTAGAGATCTAGATGGGGCGAAGGCTGAGATGATAATTATGCATCCACTTCCTCGTGTTGAAGAGATTCACCCATCTGTAGATGCAACTAGGCATGCTTGCTATTTCGAACAAGCATTCAACGGAGTAGTTGCTCGCATGTCACTAATGTGTTGGTTACTAGATGTGAAGATTCCTGAAGACATTGAAAAAGCGGGGGTGGTTTTGTGAGTCAAGAAGCAAACATGCGCAGAGTTACAGCGATTAGGAATGGGACAGTAATCGACCACATCCCTTCAGGAACAGCTCTTTCTGTATTGAAAATGCTGGGCATTGGCGGTAATATGCAAAACCCAGTCTCACTTGTAATGAATGTCCCATCAAAGAAACTGGGTGGTAAAGATATCATTAAGGTTGAAGATAGAGAGTTGACTCAAAACGAGTTAGACAGACTTGCTCTTGTTGCTCCAGATGCTTCAGTGGCAATTATTCGTGCTTACACAGTAGCAGAGAAGTTAGAAATTAATCTTACTGAAGAAGTTGTAAATGTAGCTAGGTGCACATTTTCAAATTGTATTACTACCAATCATCGAGAACCCCTACCTCATCGTTTGGTGGTAACTAATCGTGATCCTCTTGAATTGCGTTGCAGGTATTGTGGCAAGACCCAAGATATCGAAGGGCTTGTCGATAATTTACTTTGATTACAAATCAAATAAGTTGGCCTTTTCACAAGCCTTGAAGTCAACCCACCCAGGGAATCCTAAGTCCACTGGAACGCCACCTACGGTCGAAATCAAGCCTGACATAATCAGGTAGTTTGCGATTGGAGGCTCCTTCCAAGAGGCTTTTTTCCAGTCTTTCTTTCCAAGTTTAATGGAGTTCAACTCTTTGCGAACCACCCATGAATTTGCATACCAAGCATGCTCTTTCATTGTGTTATTATTAATATCTGGAGCAGCGACTACATTGTGAGTTTCCAACCAATTGCTTTCCAAATCACCATTCATCGAATCTGCCCAAACAAACCCTGTAGTTTCTTCTGGCGGCATTCTCATTTCACCTTTGGATGCCAGATGAATTGCTAATCTTCTAAGGTGGGGATGTCGAGGATGTAACTTCAGAGTTTTCACCACAATATTAACTGCACTTGCAATCATTCCTTTGTCTAGGTATAGTAGGGCGCGAGCTGTTTGA
>MDSY01051011.1_pt1 | contig 51182 bp, 46 predicted proteins | sample 811131 | NCBI WGS metagenome assembly MDSY01 (sample SAMN05326643, study PRJNA326480) | marine metagenome | isolation source: seawater | place: Atlantic Ocean: South West | collected 2010 | reverse complement strand
TTTTAACAGCACTAATTGACAAAGGGCACATAAAAGTTTTGAATTTTAAAGAAAGCTCCCAAAAGGCAAGGTATTCTTATTTATTGACCCCAAAAGGTATTCGTGAAAAATCTTTGGCTACAAGTAAATTTCTTGTGCGTAAAAAGAAAGAATATGAACTATTAAAAAAAGAGATCACTGAATTAGAACGGGATATATAGATTAATAATCATGATCGGTTGGTCTACTAGGTTTTAGAGGCGAAAAAAGCGGTCAAGATATTACGGATGTTAACTCATAACGAGTAATTAGTTATGTGCGTTTTAACATGATTTAGTAGCGCAATTATGATAGAGTTTATAATCGGGCGCTAGAAATTTTTCTTTTGGGAACAGGCACTTTAGTGAGTTTCTTGGACTGTTTTGGTTAAAAAGTGTGATAATTTTGTAGCTAACGGTAAGTGCTTTTATTGTTTGTTTGACAAAACTCTGAGTCGCCGTAAGTGGTTATAATAAATGCTCTGGCCAACCCCCTAACATAAACTATTTTAAAATTTGAAATCTTGATGAAAAAGTACGACATATTTGGTATCGGTACCACCTTGCTGTATACTGAAATTATAGTAACAGATGATTTTCTTGCTGAGCAAGGCGTTGGCAGAGGGCTGATGTCTCTGGTAGACGAAGAGAGACAAGATCACCTGATCAAAGCGCCGCACGAACAAACGACCCACGTTAAAAAAGTCTGTGGTGGCTCAGCGTGTAATTGCATCGTGGCCGTAATTAGCTTTGGTGCAGATACTTTTTATGCTGGAAAAGTGGCTTCAGATGAAGGTGGTGATTTTTTTGTTAAAGATCTAACTGCTCAGCATTGCGAGTTTTACCGTCTAGTGATGCCATGAAGAAAACATTGATTGATGCTAGCCTCCTGAACTTGCTGGCCAGACTGGGGGGTCACCTAACCATCCGTCGACGGCGTCAATTCATCCTCCTACTGGGTTTGATGCTAGTCAGTGCTGTCGCAGAGGTTGTGAGCTTGGGCGCTGTGTTGCCCTTTCTTGGCATACTCGTTGCGCCTGAACACGTGTTTAGTCTGCCCATAGTCAAAAATGTGGCGTTGGCATGGGGCATTACTTCGGCTGATCAATTGGTGCTACCCCTCACTGTCGGGTTTGCCGCAGCTGCTTTGACAGCAGGCGCAATCCGCGTTCTTTTGTTGTGGGCCAGCACTCGGCTCGCGTTTACCAGCGGTGCTGATATCAGTATCGAAGTATATCGCCGCACTCTATACCAGCCCTACTGGGTGCATGTGGCCCGCAACAGCAGCGAGGTGATTAGTGGCATCACCCTCAAGGTAGGCAGTGCGGTGGGTGTGCTAGATCAATTGCTGAAACTGATAAGCTCTACAATACTGTTGGTAGCCATCTTGATCGTCTTGCTCGCCATTAATCCGATGGTGGCCACGGTAGCTGCGGTCGGTTTCGGCGCTAGTTACGTTTTGATCACGGTGATGTCCCGCCGACGATTGAATGAAAATGGCCAACGCATCGCCTCCGAACAAACTCAAGTTATTAAAGCCCTGCAAGAAGGCCTAGGGGGCATTCGCGATGTGCTGCTAGATGGCACGCAGCCGGTTTACAGTGATATCTATCAGAGGTCAGTCCGCCCATTGCGGCAAGCGCAGGGCAACGTCATGTTCCTTGCCGGCAGCCCCCGTTACATTATGGAAGCCATGGGAATGGTGCTGATCGCCGCCTTAGCCTTCGTGCTTAGCTCCCAGGCCGGGGGCATATCTGCAGCCATTCCGATGCTCGGCGCGCTGGCAATTGGCGCCCAACGACTGCTGCCGGCCCTGCAGCAAATTTTTAGTGCCTGGGCGAGCATTGCGGGTAATTATGCCTCACTGGTCGACACGATCGAACTACTTGAGCAGCCCTTTCCAGTGGAAATAATGCAACCTGCTCCTGCACCGTTGCCCTTTCAGAGAGATATCTGCTTCGATGCTATGCGTTTTCGCTACACCGCTGATGGCCCTTGGGTGGTAGATGGCCTCAATCTGACACTCCCTAAGGGGTCCAGGGTCGGCTTTGTTGGCAGCACTGGAAGTGGCAAGAGCACTACGCTGGATCTGTTGATGGGTTTGATAAAACCCACTGAGGGTGAGCTTCTGGTGGATGATCAATCCATCAGTGGCAACCGTGTCGGAGCCTGGCAGCGATCCATTGCCCACGTTCCTCAAAGTATCTATCTTTCTGATACAAGCCTGGCAGAAAACATCGCCTTCGGTCTTCCGCCCAATGCTATTGATATGGATCGGGTGCGGCAGGCAGCACGTCAAGCGCAGATTGCCGACTTCATTGAAAACCGACCCGGTGGTTACAGCACATATGTGGGAGAGCTTGGCGTCCAACTATCTGGCGGCCAGCGCCAACGCATTGGCATCGCCCGCGCGTTATACAAGCAGGCCAGCGTGCTAGTGTTTGACGAGGCCACCAGTGCCCTCGATAACACCACGGAACAGTCGGTAATGGATGCAATTGAGGGTCTTAACTCTGAGCTTACTATACTGCTTATCGCCCACCGCCTATCCACTGTGAAGCGATGCGACATTATTGTGGAATTAGAACATGGGCGGGTGGTGGCACAAGGCACATACGACCAATTACTCGAATGTAGTCCGAGCTTCCGCAGAATGGAAAAATTAATATGAAAAACTTGGAATGAGTTACACCACTCACAATCGTGAACTTAGAGCGTGACGGACAGATATTGTCAACAATTTTGGACTACCTGACTTCTTAAGAATTATGCTTGAGTTTAAATACCCTATGAGTTTAGGTGATATGAAAATTGTGACGAAGTTATGCTTTAGCAGTTTCGTCTGGCATGTTAAAAAACATCTTCACCTCTTTTGTTGGGAATAGGCACATGAAACTTGGTATTTTTTGGCTTGGAAAAGTAAGTAGTGAGATTGATCTGGCGATACAGTCTTTCGCCAAGTATAATAGCCATGTTCCCTTCGAAAAGTTAGTTCTTTTTAGTGACAGTGCTCAATCAAATTCCACATTCTTTAAGCGTGATACTACTAAATATTCTTACGGCACGATTAACGACCTTCAGGACGTTTTTCATCAATGCTGTGACAAAGATCTTGACTTTGCTCTCATTAGCTTTGGCAATGGAATTCCGGTGTCTTTTGATCGTCTAGCTACATTGTTGGCTTCGGAGCTAGTGCAAAAGTCCATATGGTCTTTCCGTATTTGTAGAATAGTTGGTGCTGGTTTCCGACATTCACCACGGTTTCCACTTATTGACGATCATTTTATAGTACTCAACGTCAGACAGGCCGTTAAAACTGGATTCTTTAATCGGAAATTGATTAATGCTAGCCACTTTAGTAACGGAGGAGGTCGTCATGCGCATCTTTTAAGTATGATCGAGTATTCCTTGAAACAAGGAGAGTTTCATAACCATTACGTACCAGATGTCAGTAGGAATTGCTTTGGACAGATGTGCCTTTTTAATCCCATGCCATTTCACTTGTGTGAGTCCACCGGATTTTTAACTTCATACTCTGATTTCAAGCCTGCTCTTTTGGGGCTTTTGCAGCAAAATATCTTGGTGCAAAAGCCCCAGTCATCTAGTTGGCTAAATAAGATGAGATATTTTAGATCAGGTGAATTCTGGTATTTAAGGCAATTTGTGAATTTTAAACCGATAATGGATATGATCAAGCGGCTGTTCGGCACTGATAAATTTGCATTCAAAAAAACATACAAAAATGATTTTTAGAGGAAGACTTACTTAGTGAAACTAACTATCGCCTGGAACGTCTGGAATAACTATGAGGACCTGCTACTTGGCTCTGAGATTGCGCGACTTCAAAATGAGGAGTTAGGCATCTTTGATTCATTGCACCTCATCTCACAGGGGGGCTATTCAGAACCCCCTTCTGATCGAGAGAGCCAATACATAGATGGCCACTTTCCGATTGAGATCAATAAAAACCATGAGCTAATCATCAACTCCCACATAAAGTATAAAGCAGCGCTACGCGTGCTTGAGGGTCTTCGTCACGCTTACGAATATGCGAGGGAAAAGGGTGATGATTACGCTTTAGTAACCAATGGCGATGCTTGGTGTCTAGATATTCGAAAGCTTAAGTGCTTGCTCCAAGAAGATGGGGTGAAACAAAGTGCGGTATCGGCAAGAATTGGCTTGGTAACAGGTCTAGACTCGTCTTGGGGTTCACATGCGCCGTTTTTTGACGATCACTTTGTGATTTTGAACATTGCTTTATGTGAACTGCATGGGGTGTTTGAGTATGTTGAGCCCAATTATGGAGTTAATTTAGTTGATTGGGGTGGTGTTCATTACATGTTGATGTCTCTGGTTGATGAGCGAGTGCCCCCTGGTTTATTTCACTCATATACTCATGTAGAGGATGCTGTAAATCAGTTTGGCGAGAATTCTGGGTTCAATCTTTTACCATGGCAGTATCAGCCAAATTATGCATTTTTGCATGCCAATTGTTTTCAGGAGCCAGACCTTCACCCCTTGCGTGCAGAGTTGTTGCGGTTTAAGGGCTTAGACCAGTATCCTGAGGTTGGCGCCTACTGTCGAACTTTTCCGGCCGGCTCTGAAGCGTTTGGTTACGCAGGTGAATACGTATATTTTCAGCAGACGTTGATAGAATGGTTGAAGTTCAACTTGATTCGATGGCCACCAGAGCTTTACCGTCGGGTTTTGGGGCATTTGCTATTTCGACGGTTTGCGCGGATCAAACACATGCTACAACCCTCTATTGCGAACACTTTCGAATATTATGATCTTTATCAACACGTAATGCCCTTATCACTTGCTTCTAGAAGGCGTGCACAGAGTGTTTATCAAAAAAAGAGTCTTGATTAAATGAATAAAAAACGAGTTCTCATTAATAATGATAATGGCAGGCGCGATCTTCTTGGGTTGCGCTTACTAGAAATATCACTTCAGCGCCAAGGATTTGAGACAGCTTTTTGTAATCGTCACAACCTTAGGGTGAAACTTCGGTCATTTCGACCTCATGCCCTGCTTGCAGCGCGTGGTGATAACCCTGTGCTACGTGAGGCATCCGCTGTGTGCAAAGTATATGTTGTCCCTGGTGAAGGGGGGCGTCAAACTAAGGAGACCATGCTCTCAGTATTCATGGGTCGAGGGTACTCAAAATTGCATTCAGTGGAATGGATTTCTCGTTGCTATCTTTGGAGCAAAAAAACAAAGGACTGGTTGCTTGAAACGGATTTATTTAAGGCAGAGCAGTTGTCTGTTGTCGGTAACCCGCGACTAGACATCTATCGAAGCCAAGACACCATTAAGCCGCTTAGGTCGAGCGTAGATCGTCTATTCCGACTAGGAGTTGCAGTCTCAGCCACCTCTACAAGTAGCTACTATGGACATCCACATTTTGCTCAGGTTTATCATGATGACGTTCACAAAGATATGGAATTCCCAATTGTTGCTCCAGGTCGTCATTTCGAAGACGTTGTGTGGCGTGATCATGCCATTCTTAGACGAACGATTCATACTGTTAAACGTTATCTTGAAAGCGATATTGGCGATATTTGGTTGCGCCCTAATCCACTTGAGGGTATTGGGGAGTACAAATTTTTAGAAGACATGTACCCGGGAAGAGTACATGTGATGTCTGAACAGACGCTCCCAGAGTTTCTATGTGGTGTTGACACCCTTCTTACGTGCTGGTCTACGACTGGTCTTGAGGCTCTTCTTTTGGGCCTGCCAACGATTTCAATCTCAGGAACTATTGACCAAGAGCACTTATTTAGACACATTTCAGCTCGAGCGAGTGGCTTTGAGACATTTGTGCCTTTCTATCATCTCCCTAACACGGAAGATGAGTTATTCAGCTTGATAGAATTGGCTAAAAAAGGAAACCTTGATGCGTCTCCCAAACCACCCTCAGAAGTGGCGCACCTCCTTAAACAGTCCTACAACTGGCCAAGCGTAGAGCCTGCATCAGACCTCATTGCTAAGGATTTGGTAAACGACTTGGCTAATTGTGGTGAGGCCAGTTCAAAGGAGTGGCGCCAAAGTATCCCAATGAATTACGGTATACCTGTGCGTTTAGCTGCCGCCTATATATCGGTGAGGTCGTTCATAAAGGCGATACTTAGCGGTGAATTTAAGTCGTACAGTGCCTTTTTGACCACGAAAGATCCTAAGGTTGAAGCACTGATCCGGAAGGCAGTTGGATCATTAAAATGATTATATGAATTAACGGGTTTTTCTATATTTATTCAGCGAGGATTTACTCTTAAAAAATAACTTTAGTGAACATTAAAATTAAACCAGTTTGGGTAACAATTAAATTATTTTACACTCAACTTAAATGTAAAATTTTTTAATAAACCTTAATGTAGGAATTGGTATGATTAATAATTATGTAAAAACGCAGATAAATTTTTTATCACAATAGGTTTTCACATAGAGAAGAAAAGAACTCAAGGATTAGATTTGGCATTATAATACAGCTACCCATAACAACATTTTCATTCAGAGACTTGAACGTTATCAGCATATTTAGATTTAGCTAAAGTGGGATTTAGACTTTTATTTTACCTAACTAGTAATGAATAATTTATAGGAGTATAATCGATGTTTTTTCCAAAACAACAGTCAAATTTGGAGCAGTACTTTGAACATCAAGGGCTAGGTTTCATTATAAAGGAGTCGAGAGGTGTTGAGCCTGATGTTAATGAAAAATTAACTCTTGAAACGCCATATAAACCAAATTTGTCTGATCTGTACAGGTTGCATAGGTTTGTTATCGAGAATAAACGAACGACAGTTATGGAGTTTGGAGTTGGTTGGTCAACTCTGGTGCTTGCACATGCGATGTCATTAAATAAAATAAAATACTCTGAAAACATGGCTAATCTTCGGCGTAATAATTCTTTCGAAGTTCATTCTGTGGATAGTGAAAGGAAATATATGATAGAAGCAGAGAAACGTTTGCCAAACAACTTGAAACCATTTGTAACTTTTACTCATTCACCTATAAGAATGACAAATTTTCAAGGCAGATACGCGACTGAATACCATCACTTGCCGTTGGTTAATCCAGATTTTATTTACCTTGATGGGCCTGATCAATTCAATTTATCAAATGACATAAATGGCTTTAGCACTGCACATAAAGATATGATGCCTATGGCATGTGATATTTTAAAATTTGAACATTATCTGACGCCAGGAACTATTATTGTTGTCGATGGCCGTGCTGCAAATGCACGGTTTTTGAAGGCAAATATGCAACGCAAATGGGATTATTCATTTGCTGCGGAAGTAGATCAGCATATTTTCTTGCTCAACGAAGATCCTCTTGGGAAATATAACCGTCGGCAGCTTGATTTCTATCATGAGAAAATTTAGTTCGCCTATGAATTCGTTCTTTATAAACGCGAACAGGGCAATTCGTGAATCGAAATTTATTTATTCTGAAAGATAGGTGTTATGAGAGTATTGGGAGTTATACCGGCTCGGGGTGGGTCCAAAGGGATTGTCAAAAAAAACATAGTTGATATATGTGGTAAGCCTCTCATTGCATATACTATTGATGCGGCATCACGAAGTGAGACACTGTCTACGTTTATAGTGTCAACAGACTCTGATGAAATTGCGGATGTCGCAACTAGATATGGTGGGTTAGCGCCATTTCGAAGACCTGCAGAAATTTCAAATGACATCGCTTCATCATTTGATGTTGTAATGCATGCGTTAGATTTTATGGAAACAGAAAGTAAAGAAATGTATGACGCTGTAATGCTTTTGCAGCCAACAACGCCCATGTTGACTGCAGCGATAATTGATGCGGCTATTCTACAATTGTCAAATTGTGATTACGATTCTGTCGTTTCAGTAGTTGACGTGGGTGCAAATCACCCATTCCGAATGTATCAACTCGATGATAAAAAAACTCTGGTAGAGATGCTTGCTAATGACGATCCGATGATGCCGCGACAAAAACTTCCAAAGGTTTACATCCGAAGTGGAGATATTTATCTAACTCGCAGAGAATGTTTGATGCAAAAGAGCAGCCTCATAGGCAGTTCTTCAAAGGCAATAGTTGTAGAACCAGAGGATACCGTAAATATTGATACGGTTGAAGACCTAATTATTGCGCGGCATAGAATTGCACAGAGAAAAAATTTATGCTGACCACCAATCATTTACGGATTTTAGTGACTGAAGCGGAAGCTTATGCGAAGTCTACGAGAGAATGCTTTTTAGATTCATGGGACATCACTTTTGCAGAAATATATGATCAGCATCAATTGATCAAGATCTGCAGCGAGGCTTCATATGACATCATTTTTGCAAAATTAGGTTTGGTGTTTGATAGAAGTATATTTGACCTGCAATCAGACTTGAAAATTTTGGTAACGCCAACTACGGGCCTTAACCACATTGTGCTACCTGACGCGCAATCGTATGGTATAAAAATATTAAGTTTACGAGGGGAAGCTGCATTTTTATCCAGTGTAACTAGTACTGCTGAACATGCCTGGACATTGCTGCTGGCAATCAATCGTTCATTAATGTCAGCTGGATCAAGGGTATCAAGTGGGTTATGGAAGCGACAGGGGCTCGAAGTTCATGAATTATCTGGTTCACGCCTTGGACTCATAGGTATGGGTCGTTTGGGTCGAATGGTAGTTCGTTATGGCTTGGCATTTCAAATGGAAGTTGTTGGGTATGATCCTCATGTTGCTTCAGACATGTTCCCGGCTGGTTGCAGGAAAGTGGATCTTCAAGAGCTCCTTGCTTGGTCTGAATATGTTGTGATGCTTGCGTCATATAACCCAGGTGATCAGCCCATTTTAGGGAAGTCTGAGTTCAACAGTCTTCGATTGGGCGCTGTATTGATAAATGTGGCAAGAGGGGAGCTGATAGATGAGCAAGCTCTGGTGGATGCTTTAGATGACTGTAAAATAAGGGCTTTTGGGGCAGATGTATTAATTGGCGATTCGAGCTGGGGTTCAAACGAACTTATTGGTTCTGAAATAGTGAAACGTTCTAAATCAGATAGCAGGATTATTCTCACGCCTCACATGGGTGGGTATGCTAGAGAAGCTATTGAGAAAACAAGAAAGTTTATGGTTGGACAGCTAATACAGCATTTGGAAAGCAGTAACTGAATAGACAGTTTAAAATAAAAACGTGTAATTCTTTAAAGGAAATTGTATGAAAATAATTGCAGAACTTTGCCAAAATCATAATGGCAATTTTGACATGGTTAAACGAATGGTAGAGGCTGCGGCAGAAGCGGGTGCTACTCACGTCAAAATCCAGACAATTTATGCAGAAAATTTGACATTTCGCCCTCAGTTTGAAAATGGTTTGGAGCAGGATGGCAAAGTGTCATGTATCAAAAGACCCTGGCAAGCTGAATATGACAGGCTTAAGGAACTTGAATTGGCACCTGATCAGTGTGCAGAGTTTGTAACTTTTTGTAATGATGTGGGAGTTATTCCTCTAACAACCTGTTTTGCGCGTGGTAACTTACATGAAATTTCTTCACAGGGATTCCGGGAGATTAAGGTGGCGAGTTACGACTGCGCATCGTATCAACTTTTGCGAGAGCTACATGGCTTATTTGAACATATTTATATTTCTACTGGTGCAACCTTTGATAACGAAATTAAACATGCAGCGTCAATATTGCAAAAGGCAAAGACAAAGTTTTCGCTCTTGCAGTGTGTAACGGTTTACCCAACACCGCTTGAGGACATGAATCTTGCTCGTTTGGCTTGGTTGCGCAACTATTCACAAAATGTAGGTTTCTCTGATCATTCGCTAGTTGCTCGAGATGGCGTTCTTGCCTCTAAAGCAGCGATTGCGCTTGGTGCTGATGTTGTTGAGAGGCACTTTACTATTGTTGGGGCGAGTGAATCCAGAGATGGACCGGTTTCCATTACTCCATCACATCTGCGGGAACTTGTTGAATTTTCACGGTTGACCGCTGGTGAACAGAATGAATTGCTTGGCCTAGAGTATCCTGAATGGGAGAAGATGATAGGCAGGTCAGAACGTGAACTTACGGATGCCGAATTGCTTAATAGAGATTATTATCGTGGGCGGTTTGCTACTCCTCAGGGTGCCGGTTTGCACGCCGCTAACCAGATGATTTATAATTGGGAGGAAACCCCAGTTTGAGTGAATTTCTTGAAAGTTTGATTGTTATAGTTAGACCCGAGGAAACAATAACGACGGCTATTAAGCGTATAGCTGATGCCGATACCAAGTTCTTTGGAATATGTCTTGTTATTGACGAGCAGAGAATATTACGTGGTGTATTTAATAGTGGCGATGTGTTGCGTTTGATAGCGAGCGGTGCTGATTTAAAGCAGCCCATAACACATGCTATGGTTAGTGATCCAGTGGTTGTCCCAGAAGGCTTGAGTGAAAATCGAATACTTGACCTTGTTCGAACTAAACTAGGACAACGCACTGGAGGCAGGAAATCATTTACTCGGTATATTCCAGTGGTAGATTCAAACAATGTCGTGCTAGATGTTTTAGACCTGTATGAGGTGCTTGCGCGTTTACCGAAGCAAGGCGATCAAGTCGCTGTTTATGGCTTGGGTTTTGTTGGTCTTACTCTGGCAGCTGTCCTAGCTTCACGAGGTCATTCGGTCACTGGCATCGATGTAAATACAGCTCTGGTGGCTAAGTTGCAGGATGGTCATCCACATGTTCATGAGCCTCGTTTACAGGATCTGATGCGCTTGGGATTTTCAACTGGAACCTTATCATTCCGTACAGACCCTGATGACAGGCATAATAGCGTGGTGATTATCGCAGTTGGTACGCCATTGAACGAGCAAGGAGTAGCTTCAATGGTTGCGTTGGAGCAGGTGTGCCAATCAGTGGGGTCTCGGCTTCGCCGAGGTGATATCGTGATGTTACGATCTACAGTCCCAGTTGGCACAACACGCACTTTGGTGGTTCCTTTACTTGAGAGTATCTCCGGATTAACCTGTGGAAAAGAATTTCATGTTGCTTTTTGCCCGGAGCGAACTGTGGAGGGTAAGGCTATCCAGGAGCTATCAAGTCTGCCGCAGATAGTCGGCGGTGCGACCAATGCGTGTGTTGAAAAAGCGAGCGCGTTTTGGGTGGGGGTAACAGATACTATTGTACGTGTAGATAGCCTGGAGGCTTCAGAGTTGGTCAAGCTTATCAATAATAGTTACCGTGATATTTCGTTTGCCTTTGCAAATGGACTGACTTCACTTGCAGATAATTATAATATAGATGCTACGCGGCTTATTGCGGCGGCAAATGAAGGGTATCCACGCAATCCTATTCCAGTCCCAAGTCCTGGTGTTGGTGGTTATTGTCTAACCAAGGATCCTTTTCTTTACGCATCAGTAAATCCAGAGTTGGGCCACGCTGCACTTTCACGCTTAGGTCGAAAAGTTAATGAAGAAGCTGGTCGATATCCGGTAACTGTGCTCGAGACTTTCGCGTATGGTACAAAGCGCAAAGTTGAAAGTTTACGGGTGCTACTGGTTGGGATGGCTTTTAAAGGTAATCCGGAAACCAATGATTTGAGAGGTTCAATATCAGTTAGTATTGCTCGTGAGTTGATGCAACGTGGATGCAACGTAGAGTGCTTTGATGCAGTGATTGGGGAGCAGGAGTTACGTAATCATGGTCTCAATCCTGCGCGTATGAGCGAAGCGCTTTCGAATTCGGATGCAGTACTTATTCTCAATAACCACGAAAAAAATATTCCTATTAAATTTCTTCAAAGTGTCGGGTCCGGTCGTGCCGTATTGGTATTTGATGGTTGGAGCATGCTTGAGCGACACGAGGCTGAGAAATACCCAGGGGTCATCTATGCGAATTTAGGTTATATGACTAAGACAGACAGTGACGTTATTCCCCTTTATTCCACAAAATTCTGATGAAACGCATTGCGATTATTGCCTGTGACAATGGGTTGGGGCATGTGAGACGTTGCTATCTGATTGGGTTGGAGTTAGCAAAAAAAGGTGTATTGGTTGAACTGTTCGCTCCCAAAAAAAGTTTTGAAAAGTTTAAATCGTTATTTGAATCACATGCAGGCTTGAAAAATATCAATTTTTCTACTGGAACTTCATCAGGGCGTCTGCTGCAGTTGGATCCATTTTCGTTGAACTGGCATTGTCGGTTACCTGATATGTCCATATACGACGAGGTTGTAAGTGACAATCTTCCTGAAATTCTCTACGTTAGGCCAGATGCGATTTTATCAGGCCATTTTTTCTGGCATGAAGATCTTGAGGGCATCTCGACAGGATACAAGCAAGATTGCCAAGAACTGATTGAACTGCATAAGCCTATTGTAATGGCGACGGAATTATTTGCGTCAACAACATTATGTTCGTTAAAAAATTTTATACCAGTTGGGCTTTATATTTATGGCAATCAAAATATTGATGTGTTGAAAGGAGACGCGCTCTTAATTACAGGTGGTGCAACAAGCTCACTTAGAGTTGAAATGCAACGACTTGTGCAGTTTTTTATTTTGAATGGCCCAGGTCGTTTTACAACGATCTACGTAGATTCGGCTCTGATGTTTCAAAGCAGTGAAGTAAAAGACGATAAAGGTCTACCAGAATGGATGGAATTGGCCACTTACGATGTGGCAATGTATAAGCGGGTTTTGGTAGCAATTTGTCGTCCTGGTGTCGGGACAATCACTGATCTGTTGCAATATGGTGGTAAGGCATATTGCGTTTATGAATCTGGAAATAAAGAGATGTTAGTGAATGCTAGACGGCTAGAAAAACGAGGTTTAGGTGTATCTGTTGGCGATCCTCGATCAATCGAACAGTTTGCGTCGACATTGGATAAATATGGTGATGGAGACAGAGTTAAATTTTCAAAATCGTTAAATGTGTTGCATTTTGATGGGGTTAGTAAAGCGGCAATGGTTATTCTTGGAGATTTGATGTGATCAAGTTAAATTGGTTGCACATGCATAGTACCTCTCCACTTAATTTACTGTTGTTCTCCAACTTTGTTAGTTGTCTAAAAATGATAAACGTCTTGCAGTTGGAGCAAAGGCAAATGTGGGTGGCTGCAAATTCATATCTGATCATGAAGGCTAGGATACTGTGAATAACCAACATCCAAAACTAAATTTCGCAAATTTATAGAAAAGATATTAGCCTTACAAATGGCATCAAAGCATGGTTTTGGAGTATTTAGCAGTTTCATCTAGTCTTGGGTTTAAAACCTGAGACTAAAGTATTTTAAATGCTCAGATTATAGTGGTTTTTTATGAGCAAACCTTAGAAATTATTAACATGACAGGGGTTAGACAAAAGTGAAAAAGATTCTCATTACTGGAGCCGACGGTTTTATTGGTTCCCATCTTACAGAGGCGCTAGTCCGACAAGGTTATGAAGTGCGTGCTTTTGTATTATACAACTCATTCAGTACTTGGGGTTGGTTGGATCAGTGTGCGGACGATACTAAGGGTAAGTTTGAAGTTTTTGCTGGCGACATCCGCGATCCTCATGGGGTTAAAGAGGCAATGAGGGGCTGTGATTTTGTATTGCATTTAGCGGCTCTTATCGCGATCCCTTATTCTTATCATTCACCTGATACATATGTGGATACCAACATCAAAGGCACGCTTAATGTTTTGCAGGCAGCGCGTGAGCTGAATGTTAGTAGGGTGGTTCATACCTCTACTAGTGAGGTTTATGGCACGGCACAGTTTGTGCCCATTACTGAGCAGCATCCGTTGCAAGGCCAATCACCATACTCTGCCACGAAGATTGCGGCAGATCAGTTGGCCTTCTCATTTTATGCTTCGTTTGGGTTGCCTGTAGTCATTGCAAGGCCATTTAACACCTATGGCCCGCGCCAGTCTGCGCGTGCTGTAATACCTACTATTATTACGCAAATTGCTAGTGGCGAGCGTCAAATTAAATTGGGGGCGGTCTCTCCAACACGTGATTTTAATTATGTGCAAGATATGGTGGCAGGGTTTATGGCAGCGATGGGTTCACAAAAAGGTCTTGGTGAAGTAGTTAATTTTGGTAGCAATTTTGAGATTTCTATAGGCGACACCGCTAAAATGATTGCTGAGGCAATGAATGTCGAGATTGAAATAATTACTGATGAGGCTCGTTTGCGTCCAGCTGATTCTGAAGTTGAACGGTTGTGGGCAGATAATACAAAAGCTAAGCAACTGTTTGGCTGGCAGCCCTCATATGGTGGTCAAGAAGGCTTTAAGCGTGGTATTGCAGAAACTGCAGAATGGTTTCAAAAGTCGGGCAATCTAAGTAGTTATAAAACTGATGCCTACAACATATAACGCAATGAGTAATAATATACCTCTTCCAGACCAAATTGTTAGCGCTATCCATTCAGTTGTTGGCGATGGACCTGTTGGGTTGCATGTGCCGACTTTTGCTGGCAATGAGTGGCTGTATGTTAAAGAGTGTTTAGATACTACTTTCGTATCATCTGTTGGCAAATTTGTCGATCGCTTTGAAGATGATTTAGCGGCTTATACAGGCGCAAAACACGCGGTGGCGGTTGTTAACGGAACGGCAGCGCTGCACATTGCCTTGCTGTTGGCGGGGGTGAAACCTAATGATGAAGTTCTTGTGCCTGCGCTTACTTTTATTGCGACCGCGAATGCTATTAGTTATTGTGGAGCCACGCCACATTTTGTAGATAGTGAAGAACTTACACTGGGCATAGATGCCACCAAGTTACGTGACTACTTGCAAGCAAATACCAAACAGCATAGTGGCCAGTGCATCAATATAGCTACGGGGCAGGTCATTCGTACAATGTTACCCATGCATACTTTTGGTCATCCAGGAGATATTGATGGTTTAATTTCGGTGGCAGATGATTTTAATCTATTACTAGTTGAGGATGCGGCAGAATCACTGGGTAGTAGCTACCAAGGCCAGCATACGGGCACATTTGGGTTAATGGGAACGCTTAGTTTTAACGGGAATAAAACTATTACTACGGGAGGTGGAGGCGCTATTTTAACTAATAATGCTGATCTTGCACGTCGAGCCAAGCATATAACCACTACCGCTAAAGTTCCCCATGCTTGGGAATTTATTCATGATGAAATTGGCTATAATTACCGGTTGCCCAACCTTAACGCGGCTCTAGGCTGTGCCCAAATAGAACAATTGCCGGCCAAGTTGATTGCTAAAAGAATGCTATTTGATAAATACCAAGCTGCTTTTTCGGAAGTCGAAGGTTCTAAACTGTTAGCTGAACCCGCACAATGCACCAGTAATTACTGGCTACAAACTATCATGCTAAACGCAGATCACACACATCATCGTGATGATATATTAAAAGCTACGAATGAAGCTGGGCTTATGACACGCCCAGTTTGGCGATTACTACACCATCTAACCCCATTTGCTAACTGCCCACGTATGGATTTATCCATAGCTGAACAGTTAGCGCAGAGACTAATTAATATACCTAGTAGTCCAAGTTTTGCTGGGTATAGTTGAATGAGCAAGCCTAGTTTAGTTTTAATTGGAGCTGGTGGTCATGCGCGCGCATGTATCGACGTCATTGAACATTTAGGCACATTTGATATTGCTGGCTTAATAGGCAGTGAGGAAGAGTTGCAACGTGAATGTTTGGGGTACCGTGTAATTGCTACAGATAGTGATTTTGCTAAGTTGGCAAAGCTATACCAATATGCACTTATTTCTGTTGGGCAAATTGAGTCAGCTCTTTTTCGGCAGCGTCTTTATGATCAGGCCGTAGTAATAGGTTTTAAGTTACCAACCATTATTTCTCCAACTGCACATGTATCGCGCCATGCCGTGGTGGGTGACGGTACAATGGTGATGCACGGTGCTATCGTCAATGCGGGCGCCAAGGTTGGAAGTAACTGCATTATTAATACAAACGCGCTAATTGAACACGATGCAATCGTGGCAGATCACTGTCATATATCTACAGGCGCCATCGTGAATGGGGCCGCGAATATAGGGCTTGGTAGTTTCGTTGGCAGTCAGAGTGTTATTAAACAGGGTGTTACGTTGGGCAATAATTGTGTGGTTGGCATGGGTATTGCCGTTAGGCATCATCATGCAGAAAGCTCACGAATATTAACAAGCAAAAAATTATGAAAAAACCTATTCTCATCATCGCTGAAGCAGGCGTAAATCATAATGGCGATCTTGTATTGGCCAAGCAATTGATAGACGTTGCGGCTGATGCGGGTGCTGATTTGGTTAAGTTTCAAACTTTTAGTGCCGACCGCTTAGCCACTCGAGAAGCTAAAAAAGCTGATTACCAAAGTGTAACAACTGGGAGTGTTGAAACTCAACACCAAATGTTAAGCCGACTAGAACTCAGTGCACAAATGCACCATGAACTTATTGCCCATTGTTCCACGCGTAACATTGGGTTTTTTTCTACGGGCTTTGATATTGAAAGTGTAGATCTTTTAATTAGTCTAGGTATTAATCATTTTAAAATACCCTCTGGTGAAATAACTAATCTGCCTTACTTGCGCCATATTGGCCAATTTAGTAAGCCCGTGATCATTTCAACTGGCATGGCAGGTATGGGCGATATTGAGGCAGCTATTAATGTGCTAGAACAAGCTGGTACAGTCCGATCACTTATTACGGTATTGCATTGCACTACAGAATATCCCACACCTATGGCAGAGGTTAATCTACGTGCCATGCAAAGTATGCAAGCGGCTTTTGGCGTTGCGGTGGGTTATTCTGACCATACTGCTAGCATAGAAGTCGCCATTGCCGCTGCAGCATTGGGTGGTACGGTCATTGAAAAGCACTTTACGTTAGATAAAAACTTGCCAGGCCCAGACCACAAAGCAAGCTTAGAACCCGATGAACTTAAAGCGATGGTGTTGGCTATTCGCAATATAGAAATAGCACTGGGTGATGGTATTAAACGCCTCACGCCAAGTGAGGCACGTAACAAACTTGTGGTAAGAAAATCGCTGGTGGCGAGCAAAGCGATTAAAGTAGGTGAAGTATTTAGTACTGAAAACATCACCACCAAACGCCCTGGTACTGGAATATCACCTATGAATTGGGATTATGTAATGGGCCGTAAATCTGCGCGAGATTTTGCGGTAGATGAGGTGATCGAATTATGAATCGAAAAATTTGTGTTATTACAGGCACACGTGCCGAATATGGCTTGTTGCGCTGGGTGATGCAGGGTATCCAAGACGACGCCGATTTAAATCTGCAAATTATTGCCACTGGTATGCACCTATCACCTGAGTTTGGCTTAACCTATAAGGATATAGAGGCGGATGGTTTTGAGATTTCCCGCAAGGTTGAAATGCTCACTAGTTCTGACACGCCAGTGGGTATTGCTAAATCAATGGGCTTAGGCATGATTGGTTTTGCTGATGCCTTAAATGAATTAAACCCTGATTTAATGGTTGTGTTGGGCGATAGATTTGAGATTTTTGCGGCAGTAGCAACCGGGCTAGTGGCGCGCATACCAGTGGCGCACCTACACGGCGGTGAATCTACAGAAGGGCTTATTGACGAAGCAATTCGGCATTCAATTACTAAAATGGCCCACTTACATTTTGTGGCAACAGAAGAATATAAGCAACGCGTGATTCAATTAGGTGAGCAACCAGAATCTGTGTTTTTAGTTGGAGGACTGGGTATTGATAATATTAAACGGTTACAGTTGCTTGAGCGCAAGGCACTAGAAGTTGATTTGGGTTTTAAGTTTGGCAAAAAGAACCTGATCATCACTTTTCACCCAGTTACGTTAGATGTTGGAAGTGCAGAAACTCAAATGCAGGCACTATTAGCCACATTGGCTAACTTAGAAGATACACAACTTATTTTTACCATGCCCAACGCCGATACTGATGGTAGAACGCTAATTAAAATGGTGGAGAAATTTGCATCGCAACATGCTAACGCCCATGCCTTTACATCGCTTGGGCAATTACGATATTTGTCGTGTATAGCTCAAGTAGATGGTGTGGTGGGCAATTCATCTAGCGGCTTAGCCGAGGTGCCTAGCTTTAAAAAAGGTACAATTAACATTGGGGATCGTCAAAGCGGGCGGCTACAGGCTACCAGCGTTATTAATTGTGAGCCTAATCAGAAAAGTATAGCCAATGCGATCAATATTCTATACTCACCCAGCTTTCAAAGAGATTTAAGCAAAGTACGCAATCCTTACGGCGAGGGTGGTGCCAGCGAGGAAATAGTGAAAACTATAAGATCTATAACGCTTGAGAGTCTGATAAAGAAACATTTTTACGATGTGTATCAGGTATGCGAATAGTATTTATTGGTACTGTTGGCTTTTCACTCTCTGCGCTTGAGCGCTTGGTAAGTATAGGTGCAGACATTGTGGGCGTATGTACTCTAAAAAAATCAAGATTTAATTCAGATCACGTAGATCTTAGTCAGATAAGTGTATTGCATGGAATACCTTGGCTATATGCTAACGACATTAACTCAGTTGAGGTTATGAATTGGATTGAGCACAAAGCTCCAGATATTATTTTTTGTTTTGGCTGGTCCAAATTACTTAAACAAGAACTATTAGAGTTGGCGCCACTAGGTGTGATCGGCTTTCATCCAGCAGCTTTACCAGAAAATAGAGGTCGTCATCCACTGATTTGGGCTTTGGTTCTTGGATTAAAGAAAACGGCCTCAACTTTTTTCTTCATGGATGATGGTGCTGATAGTGGGGATATTCTTTCTCAGCGCGAAATCGAAATTAGTGATGCGGATGATGCAAGCAGTTTGTATAAGAAAATGACTGAAGTCGCTTTAGACCAAATAGAAGAATTTATGCCTAGCCTTATTTTAAATACGTATCAGCGCCAGAACCAAGATGAGAGCTTGGCAAATAGCTGGCGTAAAAGAGGGGTGACAGATGGCCTTATTGATTGGCGAATGTCAGCGAAATCTATTCACAACTTAGTGCGTGGTTTGGCTAAGCCTTATGTTGGTGCTAGTTTTGTTATTAATGGGCAGGAAGTGAAAGTTTGGAAAACTCAATTGGTGTATCATGCCCCGCGCAACATAGAACCTGGTAAGGTGTTAAAAGTGGAAAATGACAAACTGATTATTAAATGTGGAGAGGATGCAATTTGTATCCTTGCAACCGAACCTTCATTCAAGACCAAAATAGGAGACTATTTATGAGAACCATCGTAGTTGCCCCTCATCCAGATGACGAAACTCTAGGTGTTGGCGGGACGTTATTGCGAAGAAAATCTGAAGGCGCCAGTTTAGCTTGGCTAATTGTGACGAGCATTTCTGTTGAGTCTGGTTGGAGCTCAGAAAAAGTAAAGCAACGTGCTGATGAGATTCAACGTATTACTCAGTTGTATGGGTTTGATGAGGTTTACTCTCTAAATTTTCAAACGACACGACTAGATACAATCCCAATGGGTGATATTGTTGAAGCTGTGTCTAAAGTGGTAAAGAAATTTAAACCAGCAGAGGTCTTTGTGCCACACCCTGGCGATGTTCATACTGATCACCACGTAGTTTTTGATGCAGTTAGCGCAAGCACAAAATGGTTTCGCTTCCCATCAGTTAAGCGTATTTTGACTTATGAAACACTATCTGAAACAGATTTTGGATTGGCTAAAGGTCAAGCTTTTTGCCCTAATGTGTTTGTTGATATTGAACATTTTTTTAGTAAAAAACTACAGGCAATGGATATCTATTCATCTGAAATGGGTGGGTTCCCATTTCCACGGAGTCATAAAGCAATTCAGGCCCTTGCTACGTTACGGGGTTCTGCTTCAGGTTTTAAAGCCGCAGAAGCATTTGAGTTGTTACGTGAAAGATTTTAACTAAATGGTATATCAAGACAAAAGCAACCGCGAAGTAGATAAGATATGGCGCCAAGCTATTCTTCCTGAAAATTCAACTATTGGCCAGGTAATCCGTAAACTTGATAAATTTGGCCTTGGTATCGTTTTGGTTGTGAATGAAACTAATAATCTGATAGGTACTATTTCAGATGGTGATGTACGCCGTGGCTTGCTTAAGGACTTGGATCTCAATAGCCCCATTACCAGCATTGTTCATCACGATGCGCTGGTGGCGGTGCCACAGATGTCACGCGACACGGTGACTCAGTTGATGGTGGCTAATAAAATCCAGCAGATCCCGGTGGTGGACGATAAGCAACAACTCGTCGGCTTGCATCTCTGGAATGAAATGACCACAACACCTGCACGTGCTAATTTAATGGTGATTATGGCGGGAGGCAAGGGAACGCGATTACTGCCACATACACAAAACTGCCCTAAACCAATGGTGTTAGTGGCTGGCAAGCCTATGCTAGAGCACATCATAGAGCGTGGCAAACTAGAAGGGTTTAATCACTTTGTGCTGGCTATTCATCATTTAGGTTATATGATAGAAGCCCACTTTGGCAGTGGTGAACGATTAGGCGTAAAGATTGATTATTTACGTGAGGAATCGCCACTAGGCACTGCTGGCGCATTGGGCTTGCTAGACTTCAAGCCAGATGCACCGTTTGTTGTAACTAATGGTGATATCATTACCGATATACGTTATGGCGAGCTATTGGATTTTCATAATAGCTACCAAGCAAGCGCCACCATGGCGGTAAGGATCCATGAATGGCAACATCCGTTTGGCGTAGTGCAAATGCAAGGCGTAGAGATTGTTGGTTTTGAAGAAAAGCCAGTAGCACGAAGCCATATGAATGCGGGTGTTTATGCGCTGTCACCAGAAGTTTTAAATGAATTAATAGCAGAGGCGCCGTGTGATATGCCCATGTTGTTTGAACGGCTACAAGCAAAGGCTAAACGTACTGTGGCATACCCAATGCATGAACCTTGGCTGGATGTGGGTAAGCCTGATGATTTAAAAACGGCAAATGGTACTTTTGAAATTGATAATAAAGGACGAGTACAGAAGTGATTAGTGGTAAAAGTATATTGGCCATTATTCCAGCTAGAGGCGGAAGCAAAGGTTTGCCAGGGAAAAATACGCGACCACTGTGCGGCAAGCCATTGATCGGCTGGAGTATAGAGCAAGCAAAAAAATCTTGTTACCTTGACACTATTTTAGTTTCAACAGATAGCCAGAAAATTGCCGATATTGCCCAAAGTTTTGGTGCGTATGTACCCTTTATAAGACCAGCCGAATTTGCAACCGATCAATCTTCTACTTACGATGTTATTAGACATGCGTTGTCATATTTTAAGGACACAGAGAGTAAAGAGTTTGATTTTGTTGTATTGCTTGAGCCAACTTCCCCACTAAGGGAGAATGATGATATCGATAAGATGTTGGAACTTATTGTTGCACGACAGGATGAATTTGATTCCATAGTTAGTATTGGTGAAGTAACCGAGCATCCATCAATTATGAAGCGCTTAGTAGGTGATGGCATTGAGCCTTTTTGCCCGGAACTAGCACAAACAACACGTCGCCAAGAGAATACTCCAGCTTATTTCCCTTTCGGTGTGGCATATATTGCTAAGACGAATTCTTTACTGGAAGAAAATACTTTTTATACACGGCGATGTATGTATTTTCTAATCAAGCGTTATCAAAATTATGAAATTGATGATATCTATCATTTTAAATGTATTGAAAGTATAATGAAACACGAATGGGGCCTGCTATGAAATTTCTTGTAGTTGGATTGGGTTCCATGGGAAAACGGCGTGTTAGAAATCTTATTGCGTTGGGTTATAATGACATTGCCGGATTTGATCTGCGTGAAGATCGTTGCCTGGAGGCAAATGAAAAATATGGTATAACAATATTTCCTGATATTGATTCCGCGTTGAAAAATTTTCGTCCAGATGCTCTAGTGATTTCTACGTCTCCAGAGCAGCATATGAAATATGCAAGGATGGGCTTTGAATTTGGCTTGTCATGCTTTATTGAAGCATCAGTGGTAGAAGCTGATATGATTTTGGAGCTGCACCAACTCACTGAAAGGTCACATGTGCTGATGGCACCTTCATGTACTATGCGCTACTTTCCTGGGCCCAAGAAGGTAAAACAACTTATTGGGCTTGGAGTTATTGGTAAACCACTAAATATTAATTACCAAACTGGGCAGTATTTACAAGATTGGCACCCTTGGGAAAAAATAGAAGATTTTTATGTTTCAGTGCGAGAAACTGGGGCAGGACGAGAAATTGTTCCATTTGAACTGACTTGGCTTAACGATATCTTTGGTGAGCCTGAGCCTCTGGCATGTGTAAAAGCCAAGGTAACAGATATGAATGCAGATATAGATGATATCTATCATTCTTTGTTACGCTACCCAAAAGGTGTGCTGGCTAATATTACTGTGGAAGTCATTTCTCGACCACAAGCAACTAGAGAGTTGCGTATTTTAGGCAGTACAGGTGAACTTGTATTTAGTGGTGATGAAGATTGTGTTCGCTATTGCAATAATGATAACCCTGAATGGGTAAGGTTTGATTTAGGCGGAGGAACTGTTGAAGCTGGTTATATTAATCCAGAAGAGCCTTATATTTCTGAGATGCATGATTTTGTAAATGCTGTGAAACAAAACAGCAAGAGCCTTTATCCTAATACACTACTAGATGACTATCGAATTCTTCAAATGCTCTATGCGCTTGAAAAACTTGCGGAGAGAACACAATGAACTACCAAGACCGTTTACTTAAAGTGATCCCTGGTGGAGCTCACACGTATTCCAGAGGTTTTGATCAATATCCAGAAAATGCCCCACAAATTCTTTGTAAAGGTAAGGGTGCTTATATTTCTGACCCAGACGGTAATCGCTATTTAGATTATGGCATGGCATTACGTGCGGTTAATATTGGCTATGCAGAAGATTTAATTGATAATGCGGCTATTCAACAAATTAAAAATGGTAATAATTTAACTCGTGCATCTACCATAGAATTGGAGGCTGCTGAGTTATTGGTGAGTTTGATTGATTCGGTTGATATGGTGAAATTCACAAAGAATGGCTCTACCGCAGTATCTGCTGCAGTAAAACTTTCAAGGGCTCATACAGGTCGGGATCTTGTGGCAAGATGTGCAGATCAACCGTTCTTTTCTTACGATGATTGGTTTATCGGATCAACACCCCTCACTTTAGGTATTCCACAAGATACAATTGATAAGACTAAGACTTTTAATTATAATGATATTGCGTCACTAGAAGCCTTAATTAATCAGTATCCTAATCAGATTGCATGTGTAGTACTTGAGCCATCCGCAACTGAGTGTCCAGCTGTGGCTGATAAAACATCAGGTTGTTGTGGCTTAGCCGTATGCGACAGAGGTTATAAAAAGGCAGGGAAAAATTATCTGCAGCAAGTTCAAGAGTTGTGCCATAAAAACGGTATTGTGTTTGTTTTGGATGAAATGATTACAGGATTCCGTTGGCACATTAAGGGTGCACAACACCTTTATGGCGTAACACCTGATCTTAGTACCTTTGGTAAGGCAATGGCGAATGGCTTTTCAGTAGCGTGTGTTGGTGGCCGACGAGAAATCATGGAGTTGGGCTCTATTGAACGTCAAAATAGAGAGCGTTTATTTTTGCTTTCTACAACTCATGGTGCAGAAATGAATGGTCTAGGTGCATTTATGTCGACAGCAAATTATATTCAAAAACACAAAGTCATAGAGCATCTTTGGGACTACGGCTATAAACTCACAATGATGATGAAACGGCAAGCAGAAGCACATGGTATTTCACACAGTTTTAAAGTTGGAGGAGTTGCTTGCTCACCCTATTATATGACACTAGATAAATCTGGGGCTAACTCACTTGCTTTACGTACATTGTTTTCTCAAGAAATGATCCATAATGGTGTGCTGATGCCTTGGATAGCTCTCTCATATCGCCATGGTGAAGAAGAGCTTGCTTTAACTGAGCGTGCACTTAGTCAGACTTTTAAAGTGTATAGTCAAGCTTTTAAAGAGGGCACTGAAAAATATCTTAAAGGTGCAATAATTAAACCAGTATTCAGAAAGTTTAACTAATACGTATTGCTCTAATATCTCTCGATCAGCATTGGCTAAATAAAGAAGAGTTTCCAATGGTGCGCGATAAACGTTACCCACTATACCGTAAGTTTTTTGGAGACATAATTGATGCTTAATGAAAAAATAATTGTTGTGATTGGTGGTGCTGGCCTGCTTGGTAGTCAATTTTGTTCTGCAATAGTTGAACAAGGTGGAACAGCCATTATTACTGACCTTAACATTGACTCAGCTGATGCCGTTGTTAAAAAAATTAAGGCAAATGGTGGTAAGGCCGAAGCTGCAGTCCTTGACATCACTGATAGTGTTTCAATAGACAATTTAATTGCATCACTGAATGAGCACCATGGGCGAATAGATGCAGTGGTCAATAGTGCTTACCCGCGTAATAAAAACTATGGCCGCAGGTTAGAAGATGTTACCTATACAGACTTCTGTGAAAATGTGAGCATGCACTTGGGAGGGTACTTTCTTTTAGCCCAGAAGTTTGCCCTTTATTTTCGTGAACATAATGGTGGCAACATAGTTAACATAGCATCCATTTATGGAACACTCGCTCCCAGGTTTGAAATTTATGCTGATACGTCAATGACAATGTCAGTTGAGTACGCTGCAATTAAATCGGCTGTCATACAAGTCACACGTTTTTTTGCACAATACTTTAAGACTGACGGAGTGCGGTGTAATTCAATATCCCCTGGTGGCATATTAGATAACCAACCAGATGTTTTTTTAGAAAAATACAACAGTCATTGTGGTACAAAAGGCATGCTTGATCCTCAGGATATAGCAGGTGCATTAGTTTTTTTACTATCTGATGCTTCGCAGTATATAAATGGACAAAATATAATTGTTGATGATGGATTTACAATTTAAAAATGGCTAAACGGATTGCTTTTCTCTCTAGGTTGCCGGCGCATAAAATATTCTCAAAAACTTTTGGAATAGATTATCTAAGTCAAAATGGTTTTGAAGTAATCTTTTTGGATGTTTCTTATTTAATTGATGGTATGAAAGGGCAACATCTATATCCAGATCAAGCACCACTTGCTAACTGTAAGACCATTGTCGTTCGACGATTTGTTGAGTTAGACGTGTTTGTGAAAGAAAGTGCTGATAGTACTGTTTTTATAGATTTTGTGGCTGGATTGTCTGAATTCAATCTAAATACTGGTCGGGTATTTAAAATTCTGAAGAAATACAATGCAAAGTACTACGTAATCTCTAACGGAGATATTCCGTCCTTTCATTACCGTGCTCATAGTTCTAAGTCGTCATTTTTATTAAAAATAAAAAAAGCAGTTAAAAAACCGAGACTGTTATTTAATTTATTTACAAGAAAATTAATTGTATATTTGACTAAATTGAGCGTCTTTTATCAAAAACCACATCGCGTATTTGGCATGCAAGAGAGCCCTGCAGTAATTGCCTACCTTAGAAAATATGGGATGAATACTTCTACGATCACACCAATTAATACTCGTGATTATGATACGTATTTAGAATATTTGAAAGATACAGCTCAAGTAGTAACCTCGACCGAAACCTGTGTTTTTCTTGATGATGGTCACACACATCATCCTGATTTCTCGCGGTTCGATATTACTCCATTGAATGAAGTTGAATATATGTCATCAATGAACCATTTCTTTGATAGCGTGGAGGAAAAAACAGGTTTATCTGTAATAATCGCAGGCCATCCAAGCTCAAGATTCAGCGCAGGAAATCATCCCTATGGTGATCGAGCTTTTATTCAAGGCAATACGGTGAAATTGGTTGCGGAAAGTAAATTAGTTATTGCGCATTCAAGCACTTCAATCAGCTTTCCCGTATTATTTTGCAAGCCCATTGTGTTGGTGGTTACAAGTGAGATGAAAAATCGTAAAGTTATGATGACTCCTGTCAAAGCCTTTGCAGAATCACTTAGATTAACTCCTGTAGATGTGGACTCTGCCGATGAAGTTAGAGCTTTAGATATCGATATTGAAGGCCACTGTCACTATAGAAAATATTTATATAAATATGTGAAAAATAAAGAGCCCATAAGTAAATTAACATGGGAAATAGTTGCGGCTTCTGTTCTTAAAGATTAAAAACTAAATCGATGTATCTTTAGTTCAGACTTTTAAGTAGATACAAGCAATTAACATCATCAATAATGAATTGGGAATATAATGATACCTGACAAAAAAATACTAGATCTTGGATGTGGTAAAAAAAAACGAGTTGGCTCAATTGGGGTTGATTGGTCAGATCGGCATGATGCTGATGTAATTCATGATTTAAATGTATTTCCTTATCCATTCGAGAGTTCAACGTTTGATGAAATATATATTGATAACACCTTAGAGCATTTGGATGATGTAATTCGTGTGATGGAAGAAATCTATCGTATATGTAAACCTGGTGGCCTTGTTAAAGTTATTGTGCCTTACTTTAGATCTGTTTGGGCTTGCATTGATCCAACACATAAGCATTTTTTTACCGTCAATTCTTTTGCTTATTTTGACCCAGATCATATTATTTGCCAGCGCTATGATTATTCTCCTGCGAGATTTAAGAAAGAAAAAATTATTTTTAATGAAACTTTTCAGAACCGATGGACAAAGAAGCTAGTCCTTAAAATAGCTAACCACTGGCCCTTGGGTTATGAATATTACTTAAGCCACCTTTATCCGCTTGATGATCTCTCTTTTTATTTACGTAAGCCGATATAATAATATGATTAATCAATCTAAATTGAACAAAATAAAAGTAGATTTCCCGTGTTTAAAAAATTAAATAAAATGTTGCAGCACGTTCTTAATGGAATTTGGCTAAATCCCATATGGATTACTGAGTATAAGCTTAAGACTAGCGTTCAGTCTGCCATTGAGTTGGCTAAAATAGCAAAAAACCAAAATTGGTTAGATGTTGGTTGTGGCCTTCGTCCCTACGAAAGCTGCTTTCCAACAGGCTCTTATGTGGGGGTAGATATAGAGCAAAGTGGGCGGTCAATTGGAATGAAACTACCAGATTATTTCTATGATGGTCAGGTGTTTCCGTTTGCTGATAGCAGTTTTGATGGTGTGATTAGTACGCAGGTGCTTGAGCATGTGCCTAATGCACGAAGCATACTGACAGAAATGAATCGTGTTATTAATCATGGGGGGTTACTAATAATTTCACTCCCGTTTGTATGGCCGGAGCATGAGGAACCTTATGATTTTTGCCGATTTACTAGCTTTGGTATTACGGAGTTGTTAAAAAGTAGTGGCTTTGAGATTGAAAGTATAGTTAAAGATACCGGGGCCGTTGAAGTTATGGCTGTAACGCTTAATGTTTATATTATGAGTAATCTGGTACCTCCTATACGAGGATTGGGGCGCATTGTGGCGCTCACTATTTGTTTCCCCATTCAACTGATGGCTATCATCCTGCAAAAAATACTGCCTGACAGTGGCCAGTTATACTTGAATATGGTAGTAAGCGCTAAAAAAATAGCGCCCTGTAGCCAATAATAATGACTATTAAAAACAGACGGGTATTAGTAACTGGAGCTGGTGGGTTTATTGGTCAGCACCTATGCAAAGCCTTGTTTGAAAAAGAGGCTACAGTAGTTGGCTTTGTTCGAAGTGCATTAGATAACAAATACTTGTCTGAACAGTATGATCTGGATATTTCAGATGAGATGGCAGTTAGCAAAATAATAAATTCCGTTCAACCTGAATTCGTAGTGCACTTGGCATCTAGCAAAAACAGGGGTGTTGATGCGGCTGCATACAAGGAAGGGTACAAAACTAATATAATGGGTTCTCTAAATATTATTAATGCGTGCCAAGATATTCCAGTTTTAACAAGGTTTGTTTTTCTTGGGAGTACTGATGAATATGGGGGATTACAGGTGCCATTTAAGGAGTCTGACAAGGAAGCGCCAAATTCTGCCTACGGAACAAGCAAACTTGCTGTAACAGAGCTATTAAGAGCGCTGTCACGCTCGAATGGATTTCCCAGTGTTACTTTGCGACCGACCATTGCTTACGGGCCTGGTCAAGATGATAGTATGTTTTTACCTGCATTAATTACAGCGCTTGTTGCAGGCAGAAATTTTGATATGACTTCAGGTGAACAGACGAGAGACTTTATCTATGTTGATGATTTAGTCAAAGCTATTATTCAAGCGCTAGTTATTCCTGGTTTTTGTGGCGATGTGATCAATATCAGCTCAGCTATGCCTATACGTATAGATGCTTTGGCAAAGATGACAGCAAATATAATAGGTAATGGGGCAGGCAACCGGCTAAAACTTGGATTAAAAGATTATCGTAAAGGTGATGTGATGCAATATTGGGCTTCCAATAATCTGGCTAAGACCTCACTTGGCTGGTCTCCGATAGTGTCACTTGAAGAGGGTGTTAAGCAAACTGTTGATCATTTTAAAGCTTTAGCGGCAGACTATCGATGACCAAAAAAATACATTTCCATTCAGACTGTTCTTTTTTTGCAGGCTGTGAAAATATGCTAGCTGTTCTATTTAATTCGCAAAAGCTTCATCAAGAATATGAGGTTTCATTCAGCTTCGCTTATTCAGCGCTTTATATTCAAGGGTTCGAGCGACGGGTGCTAAATAAATTTCCAATCTACGCATTTACCTTCCCAGCGCTTACAGATTATTATAAATTGCCAAACTGGATACCACTATTAATCCGCAAAATTATCATGGCGTCTCTACGTTTGATATTTAACGTCCCATTAATGGTCTATGAGGTGATTGCGTTATATGTGTTATTCAGAAAAATAAAGCCTGATGTCCTGCATATCAATAATGGTGGTTATCCTGCAGCGCGCTCTGCACTTGCGGCTGCCATTGCAGGTAAATTGGCTGCCATTCCTAGAACACTTATGGTGGTGAACAATATGGCTGTTGATTATAGGCACTACTCGCGATGGTTCGATTACCCAGTTGACCGTATAGTAGTTAAATCTGTTGATTTGTTTGTTACAGGCTCTAAGGCGGCAGCGACTCAGCTTCAATCGGTTTTGGCTCTTCCATCTCACAAGATAACTTCACTACATAATGGTATTCCTACTAGATTAGGTGTTGAAACTTTACGTGAAACTCGCACTCGTCTTGGCTTGAGCAGCTTTGACGGTGTGATATTTGGTGTGGTAGCTCTGCTGGTTCCACGTAAAGGACATCAAGTTCTGCTCGATGCAATATTGAATATTAGTAGTCAATCGAATGACCGCTCAAACAGTTTTAAAGTACTTATTGAAGGGCATGGGCCACTCCGTGACAAACTAGTTTCATTTGTTAATAGCCATGCATTACATGACTATGTTGAATTTGTGGGGGATGAAAAAAATATTGTGGATTTTATGGCGATCCTAGATGTTTTGATTTTGCCATCCGTTGCAGATGAAGATTTTCCTAATGTGGTGCTTGAGGCTATGGCACTTGGTAAACCTGTGATTGCTAGTCGATTAGCGGGTATGCCCGAGCAAGTGTCTGAAGGTAAGACAGGGTTTTTGGTCAGTCCACTAAATGCCGAGCAACTTGCTGTCGCAATTATAGAGCTTTGCAATAATGCACCGTTAAGGGAACAGATGGGCCAGGCTGCTGTAAATAAGTTTCAAAATTTTTTTACTGCAGAAGTTGCTGTTAAAAATTATCTAACACTTTATAACTCATTAATAGAGGTCAAATAAATATGAAAGTAGTAATTTTAGCTGGTGGTTATGGTACGCGTATTCGTGATGTGGCGGATGATATTCCTAAACCGATGATTCCAATCGGACCGTATCCTATTCTTTGGCATATTATGAAATCATATGCGCATTTTGGTTACAAAGAATTTATTATTTGCCTAGGATACAAGGGGCAGTCTATTAAAGATTTTTTTCTTAATTATGAAGCACACACGCGTGATTTCACGATTACTTTAGGCGCTGCTGGGGGCGTTTATTATCACAATAACCATGATGAACTAGGTTGGGAAGTAACACTTACAGATACTGGAACGCGCGCGATGACTGGTGCTAGGATTGCGCGCATTAAAGATTTTATTCAGGGTGAAGATTTTATGCTCACTTACGGTGATGGTGTATGTGATGTGGATATTGGGCAGTTGGTTGAGTTTCATAAATCACACTGTAAAGCACTAACAGTTACTGGTGTGCGTCCGCCGGGTCGCTTTGGTGAAATGGTGTGTGATCCAAGTGGCAAGATTCTGGAGTTTAATGAAAAACCACAGGCAACCTCTGGGCGAATTAATGGTGGATATTTTGTCGCCAGTCCTAAAATATTTGACTACCTAGACGATCGAGAGGATTTGGTTTTCGAGCAAGAGCCCATTCGCCGGTTAGTTAAAGAGGAACAGATGATGACGTTTGAACATAATGGATTTTGGCAGCCTATGGATACTAGCCGCGAATATCAATTGCTTAATGAATTATACGAAAAAGGAGTTGCGCCATGGGTACGATAGATATGCGTAAGGTTCTTGACTCTTTTCGCGGTAAGCGAGTGTTTGTTACAGGGCATACCGGCTTTAAAGGAACGTGGCTAACTTTTTTACTTAAAGAACTAGGGGCAGAGGTGATGGGATATGCTTTGCCACCTGAGCCAGGGCCAAGCCATTTTATGCTATTGGGCATGCAAGACAAAATAAGTCACAGATTAGGTGATGTTCGTGATGCTGATAAAATGAATGCCGCCATGCAGTCTTTTCAGCCGGAGTTTGTTTTTCATTTGGCGGCACAAGCGCTGGTAAAAGAATCATATGCTGATCCAACGCTTACTTTTGATACGAATGTAATGGGTTCAGTGAACTTGTTAGATGCCGTTCGGCAATGCAGCACTGTCCGTTCATTGGTCTATATTACCTCAGATAAATGCTACGAAAATCTTGAGTGGGTATGGGGTTATCGTGAAAATGATCCACTAGGTGGACATGATCCATACAGCGCCTCTAAAGCTGCTGCTGAAATAGTATTTTCTGCCTATGCTCGATCATTTCTTGATTCTCGGTCAACGCTAGGTGCGGCGACAGCGCGCGCTGGTAATGTAATAGGTGGTGGTGATTGGGCTGCAGCTCGTATTGTGCCAGACTGTATTCGCGCTATAGAAAATAAACGGCCAATCCAGCTACGAAATCCCAGTGCTACACGTCCCTGGCAGCATGTGCTGGAGCCGCTATCTGGATATATAATGCTTGCATCCAAATTATATGAGCAGCCAGAGCGATATGGCGGTTCGTGGAATTTTGGCCCATCTACGTCCGAGGTGCGGACTGTGCATGAGGTGGCAAAATCCATTATTCAAACGTTAGGTAGTGGAAGTATTGAAATTACAGGGTCTCAAGACCATCACCATGAGGCACGTTTGCTGCAACTCAATTGTGATAAGGCTCACCAGGACCTTGGTTGGCGACCTCGTTGGGGCGTGGAAAAAACATTTGATGCAACAGCTGAGTGGTATAAAGTCATTATGGCTGGTGATAATGTAGAAAATATCACACGTACTCAATTACAAGACTTTTTTCCGGAGTTACTATGATTGAGGGCGTAACACTAACACCCTTAGGGCAGATATTTGACGAACGTGGCAAGGTCATGCACATGCTACGCAAAGACTCGTCGATTTTTTCTGGTTTTGGAGAGATCTATTTTTCTTGTACTTATCCTGGAGCTATTAAAGCTTGGCACCTACATAAGCAGATGACACTCAATTATGCTGTTATTTATGGCGAGATAAAGTGTGTGCTTTTTGACGATCGCCCCGATAGTAAAACTCGAGGGTGCATTGATGAATATTTCCTCTCCCCTGAGAATTATTTTTTGTTAACTGTACCTCCTTTGGTTTGGAATGGTTGGAAAGGATTAGGTGAGCATTCTGCTATCGTGGCTAATTGTGCCTCTATTCCGCATGACACAAATGAGATTGAACGTAAACCAGCAACTGACCCTAGCATCCCATACGATTGGAAGATTCAGCATAAATGAAGCATAAAGTTTTGGTTACAGGTGGCATGGGTTTTGTTGGTGGGCGTGTGGCCCAGTCACTTGCTAAAAGTGGTGACAATTCGATTATATTAGGCAGTAGAACAGCGCATTCAACCCCATGTTGGCTGCCTAACGCAAAGGTTGTGACGATGGATTGGTGTTCTATAGAAAGTTTAATATTGGCTTGCGACAGTATAGACACTTTAGTGCATCTTGCAGGTATGAATAATACTGATTGTTTGCTTGATCCGGTGGGTGCATTAGAAGTTAATGCAGCTAATACGGCACGCTTAATGCAAGCCGCCAAACTGGCAGGCGTAGAACGAGTTATCTATTTTTCAACAGCTCATGTTTATGGCCCAAGTTTAGTTGGCCAAATTGATGAATCCACGTTACCCAAAGGCCTACACCCCTACGCCACCAGTCATCGTGCAGCAGAGGATGTGGTGTTAGCCGCCGCTAATGCAAATATGGACAGTATTGTACTCAGGTTATCCAACGGTTTTGGTGCTCCTGCTCACCAAGCAGTAAATGCCTGGATGCTGTTGACAAATGACCTATGCCTTCAAGCAGTGACTTCGCGTAGCATGACATTGCGATCTACAGGTATGCAGCGTCGTGACTTCATAACATTACATGATGTATCTCGTGTGGTTGCCCACATGATAACCCTACCAACCAACAAAATTGGTGATGGGTTATTTAACGTAGGCAGTGGTAAATCTTTACGAGTGATTGATATGGTGGAATTGATACAATTAAGATGCACAGAACTAATGGGATATGTACCTGAAATTATGTGCCCACAACCTGCCCTGAATGAGAGGAGCTCTAATTTGGATTACCGTATTGATAAATTATTGAGTACTGGCTTTACTTTGAGAGGCGATCCAGTGTTAGAGATTGATCAAACTTTGCGCATGTGTAGTCAATTCGGTTTGAGTGGAAGCTAAATTGAATAAAACTCCATTAATATCAATCGTCATTCCCACATATAACCATGCCAGGTTTCTCAGTCGAGCTTTAAAATCTGTAATCGAGCAAACGTATGTTAACTGGGAGGTGATTGTTATTGACAATCATTCGTCAGATAACACAGACGAGGTAATGGAAACCTTTATTGATCAGCGCATTAGGTACTTAAAAATTCATAATAATGGAGTTATTGCGGCATCAAGAAATGAGGGAATTCGAGCGGCGCATGGTGAATGGATTGCATTTTTGGATTCAGATGATTGGTGGACCGTAGATAAATTGATGGTGTGCTTCAATGCCATTAACGATAACGTAGATTTCCTTTATCACTATTTAGAAATAGTTAGTGATAAACCTAGATTTTTAAGACAGAGGTCAATGAAGACCCCGCAAGTCGTTGTGCCAGTGGTTATGGATTTAATTCTTAATGGTAGTAGTATCAATAATTCATCCGTGGTTGTTCGTAAAAAATTATTATCAGAAATTGGTGGCATTAACGAGGATATAAAGGTAATTGCATCAGAAGACTATGATACATGGCTTCGCATTGCCAAACTCACTGACAATTTTCTATGTTTGCCACATAAATTAGGATTTTATGCTGTCCACAGCAGTAATACCTCTGGTAGTTCACAAAAGGATATGTCGGTGGCTGATAGAATTGTCGTCAGTAATTTTAATAATTTACTCGATCATCGACAAAAAGTTAAAGTAGAAGCCAGATTTAATTATGCAAAAGGGAGGTTTAATTATTTCAATGGAAATTATCGCCAAGCAATCGTAAATTTATTACACGTATTGTTTCATCACCGCAATTTTTCCTTTAGGTTTAAAGCACTAGTAACTTTATTGATTTTGTTAATAGTTAAACTGCCACAATTTTTATTGCATAAATTGGCTCCTAGATAAATGAAATCGAAAAAAATTATTTTAATCACACTCCTTATTTTTGCAATTTGCTTGCGTTTTATTGGTGGTGATATCGCCAATTTCAGCTATTTTGTGCTCGCTGGTTATGCTTTTTTTGGTCGAGCCCAAGTGATTCAATCGCTAGCTATACTATGGTTTTTTTCCTTTATTGGCCCGGCCATAACGGAAAACCCGAGTGCAGCACATCTCCTTCGCTATTTGACTATAGTGGGAGCAGCAGTTTCTTTATTGCTGCATAATTATAAAAGCAATTCGTATAATAGTGTGAGTGTGCCAGTTTTTGCTACATTGTTTCTTAGCGTATTTATTGTTGTTCATTCAATGTCTTTTAGTCTGATGGTGGATGTTTCTATTCTCAAAGCAATCTCATGGTTGACCGTAGTCGGAGTTCTGCTTTCTGCATGGACAAGTTTAGATTATCTGGAGCGTGCTCGACTTGAGATGCAGTTATTTGGAGGTCTTGCAGTGCTGATGCTTTTGTGTTTGCCACTGGTGTTCACGGAACTTGGTTATATTAGAAACGGTTATGCATTTCAAGGTATCTCGGATTCATCACAGTCTTGGGGGTTGATGATGGCAATTCTTGGTAGTTGGTTAATTGGTAGACTATTTGAGAGAGTAAAGTATCGTTGGTTTGAAATTATTCTTCTGCTGCTCAGTCTAACACTACTGGTTTTGTCGGCGACACGCACCGCTGGGTTAGCACTGTTTTTGGCAGCATTTGGCACTTTAATTGTTTTCTTGTTCACTAGAATTTCTTTATCATCGTTTATTCGCACATTCGCTGTGGTGTCAGCTATTAGCATGGTCTCTTGGTTTAGCTTTTCAGATCAACTGAGTACATTTATGTACAAGAAGGATAGTGTTTCCAATGTATTAGAAATTGGTGAGGTATCCAGAGGTGTGCTTGTGTTTCCGATGATAAAAAATATTTCAGAAAATCCTATGACGGGGATTGGATTTGGGGTCGCTTCTCGCCCTTCAATGAGATACTCAAGGCGAGATAGTTTTTTTGGTTTGCCTATCAGCTCCCCTGTTGAAAAAGGAGTGACGCCAATTGCTGCTCTGGAAGAATTGGGACTTCCTGGACTTTTGTTGGTGCTCTTATGGACGTGGATTATGATCAAGCGTTCTTTTCGCTCAGGATTTGCTCCGTTTGTAGTTTTATCGACTGTGATGTTTACGAATTTGGGTGAGGCATCAATGTTTTCTGCTGGCGGTATGGGACTTCTTTTGCTTATCTCTTTAGGATGGGCTGTTACGGGTGTGGGCTATTCTCACTCGGGTTCTACATTCAAAGAACACCTCCGCAAGAAGCAAAGTATTGGTAAAAGTTTCGAAGTATGGAAACGTCCCAAGGTGGGAAGTTTCCATACTATGACTAAAATTAATGTTCCTCTCAAATGATAAGTGGCCATCCGATCACCTTGGATTGCGCTATTTTTGGAATTCAACGCTTTGGTGGTGTCTCGAACTATTGGGCAAAAATTGTTGAACACGTAAGCGTCGATCCGTCACTCTCAGGAAGGCTAATCCTTCCGAAGCATTTGACCTTCTGCGACTTTGAGGATGCTTGGATTAGGGGCATGCCAGTTCGTCGTGAGACGCTTGATGTGCGAATTGGGCGATATCTGCGGGCACCGACGGATGGCGGTGTCGGCGTATTCCATACCCCCTACTATCGGCTACCACGGCAACAGTTCGGGAAGTACGTCGTTACGGTCCACGATTTCACTTATGAGCGATATCGCACTGGAATAGCGCGTTTCGTTCATACAAAACAAAAGTTGGCCAGCATCCGGCGGGCTGATGCTGTGCTATGTGTATCAGAATCGACTCGGCGTGACGTGATCGAGTTTTGCCCTGGTGTTGACGCGGCTAAATTGTACGTAATTCATCTTGGTGTAGACAGTAATTCGTTTTATCGGGATTTGGCAGACTCACCTGACGTCGATGAACAAACAGTGCTGTTTGTCGGTCAACGCGGCGGATATAAACGCTTTGATTTGGCGGTCGAGGCGGTTAGGCAATCGCCCCGCTTGTCTCTCGGTGTTGTTGGACCCGTGCTCTCTGAGGAGGAACGTACTCTTTTAAATTCGCGCTTAGGGATCCGATGGCGCGAATTCGGCCTGGTCGCGACTGCGGATTTGCGGAGACTGTATTCGTCTGCATTTGCCTTTATCTTTCCCTCAGACTACGAGGGTTTTGGCCTGCCTATTTTGGAGGCCATGGCCTGCGGATGCCCTGTGGTCGCGGCTACGCTGTCTTCATTGCCTGAAGTGGGGGGCTCTGCTGCATATTATGCAGAACGCCAAAGTGGTGAGTCCTACGCAAGCAAATTAAGTTATTTGGATTCTGCCACAGTGCGGGAGGATGCTGTTCGCTGCGGAATAGAGTGGGCTGCGAATTTTGATTGGTTGCAAACTTTTCAAAAGACAAAGTCTGTGTACCTGGACTGATGAACAAAAACCGCCACACTAAGAGTTTGCAACTCATCTTCAATTTTAGATGTCTTCCACTATTTATATATTTGACCCATCCCTATGAAAATTAGCGTCATTACAGTCGCTTATAACAGCGCAAAAACAATTGCAGACACATTAGATAGTGTGGCAATGCAAACTCATACAGATATTGAGCATCTGGTAATTGACGGGAAATCCACAGACGGGACAGCTGAAATAGTGCTTAGCCATGTGAACCCCCAAATCCGCCTAATTTCTGAGCCGGACAAGGGTATTTATGACGCAATGAACAAAGGCTTTTTAAACGCAACAGGCAAAGTGGTTGGTTTTTTGAATTCTGATGACTTTTATGCAGACTCTGAAGTACTTGAGAAAATTGCCAACGCTTTTCAAGATCCAGCAGTGGATGTCTGTTATGCAGATTTGGTGTATGTAACTCAGGATAAAAGCCGCGTCGTCCGCTATTGGAAGTCAAAACTGTTTACCAAGGGGGATTTTGCAAAAGGCTGGAGTCCAGCGCACCCAACGTTTTATGTGCGACAGTCGGTTGTCGAGCGTTTGGGGGTCTTTGACCAGTCATACAAGCTGGCAGCAGATATGGAGTTCATGTTGCGTTACTTGGAGAGTGAACAAGTTCACACGGTCTATATTCCACACGTTCTGGTTCGTATGCGTCTTGGCGGCGCTAGCAACCAAAGTTGGGGAAGTGTTGTGCAGCAGAACAAGGAGGTATTTAATGCCCTAAGGAAAAATGGTGTGGCCTTTTCAAAAATTTGGTTTTGGTCAAATAAGGTGTTAAGTCGAATATGGCAGTTTGCTGTTGGCGCTGTTAAGAGATATTACTGAGATGCCAATCTTTGCTTGTGCCAATAGTCTTGTAAGCCATGTCTTACGTGTAAACTGTGTCATAAGGAATAGTATTTCGTGTTATCACTTGGCTTTGGGGCAGTTTACCTATTAGTTTTGAAAACAACACATCTAGCGCCTGTCCGCCGTCATATAAATGGGACATCAGACTGGTTTCAACATTGGAGGTTAAGGTTCTTTTGTGTGATTGATTTTGCTGCTAGTTTTGGATGTTACAAGCGGCACTGCGGGTTCCCCCCTATGGGTCGTAAAAACATAAGCTCGTGATCTATTGGGTTGGGATCCGGTGATTACTATGGGATGATCAACTTGTCAGAATGACTAAAAATATTTAAAGGCGCGATTACCCAAGAAGTTCGGTTCAATCTAGAAAATGTATATATGAAGGTTGTGATTTTTTAATGAAAAGACTCGTTGATTTAATTCTGACGTTGGTGGTAGCGTTATTATCACTGTTGCCAGTTTTCATAATTTCTGTGTTGGTAAAGCTGACCTCTAAAGGCCCTGTCCTATATTGGTCAGATCGAGTGGGTAAGAATAATGTTATTTTCAACATGCCTAAATTCCGAAGTATGAAAGTTAATACGCCTTTAGTAGCTACCCATTTGTTGGTTGATCCTAAAAGTATTTTAACGCCTGTTGGTAATTTTTTACGCAAATCCAGTTTGGATGAATTACCGCAATTGTGGTGTATTTTGAAAGGTGATATGAGTTTTGTTGGGCCTCGCCCTGCGTTATTTAATCAAGATGATTTGATTGCCTTACGAACCAAAAAAGGTGTTCATGCCTTAGTGCCTGGTTTAACTGGCTGGGCTCAAATTAATGGACGTGATGAATTACCTTCCCCCCAGAAAGTAGCTTTGGATGTCGAGTATCTACATCATCAGTCTTTGTTTCTGGATATTAAGATTATCTGGCTGACGTTTATTAAGGTAATCAAAAAAGACGGGGTGTCTCATTAATCAATTTTGACCCTGTTTATAGACGTGAAGAGTTTGAAGTAATTGCTTGAAATAAATACTGGTATGAACGAATATCTTTTAAACTTTTCTTTTCAGAGAATAGCTTTTTGACTTTATATTTAAGTGAGCCCATTCAATGCACAATATTTTTAGAGGTATCCTTGCAATACCCCGCCCAGTAAAGCGCAGCATTCTTATTGCCGCAGATTGTGTATTGCTTATAGGCGCGCTTTGGCTATCGTTTTCACTACGCTTAGATAATTGGTACTGGCCCCATGGGGGTGTTAATAGCCCAATAGTATTATTAGTGTTGTTTGGTCCTGTGTTTGCCGTACCTGTATTTGCTTATTTTGGGCTGTATAGGGCGATTATTCGGTACTTAGACATGAGGGCTATATGGTCTATCTTACAGGCCGTTATGGTGTATGCAGCACTATGGGGATTTGTTGTTTTTTTCAGTGGTGTTGAGGGAGTTCCACGGTCTGTAGTGCCCATTAATGCCATGGCGGCTGTTCTGGCTGTTGGTGGTTCTCGCATGTTTGCGCATTGGTTATTATTTAAAATTGAAGGTTCAGTTAATATAAAACATTCAAGGGGAGACACTGGCGCCGATGCAGCCGTGTCCCACCAATTGAGGGTGGTTATATTTGGTGCGGGTGCTGCAGGTCGGCAATTAGCCGTTGGTTTAAGGCAAAGCCGTGAATGTGTGTTGCTGGCTTTTGTAGATGACGGCATTGAATTACAGGGACGGGACTTGATGGGTGTGGCCATTATATCTCAAGAAAAATTACAGGATTTTGTGGTTAACCATCAGGTGGATGACATATTGCTTGCAATACCATCCATTACCCGCAAGCAACGTAGCGTGATTATAGAAAACTTGCGGCCCTTGAATGTACGTATTCGTACTTTGCCAGGGTTGATTGCTATGGCCCAAGGCAAAGCTGATTATGCAGATCTACACGATTTGGATATCAATGATTTGCTAGCACGGGAGTCTGCAGAACCAGAAGAAGCAATGCTACAACAGCAAGTTTTGGGTAACACTGTTATGGTGACTGGCGCAGGTGGCAGTATTGGTAGCGAGCTGTGTAAGCAAATATTGCGGCGTAAGCCAAAGGTGTTGTTATTATTTGAGCTAAGCGAATTTTCGCTGTATAGTTTACACAACGAACTGCTAGATATTCTTCATCACCTTACTAATGAGAAACGTAATCACGGTGCTGTTGGGCTAGTGCCGACTATAATACCGTTGCTTGGTTCGGTGGCGGATGAAAGCCGCGTGAACGATATTATCCTCACTTGGAAGCCAAATATTATTTACCATGCCGCCGCGATAAAACATGTGCCTATTGTTGAACACAATATAGCTGAATGTGTAAAAAATAATGTGTTAGGTACGTTGGTGATGGCCAAGGTGGCTATAGAGCGGCAGGTGGAGCGTTTTATATTGATTAGTAGTGACAAGGCGGTTAACCCTACTAATGCAATGGGTGCCAGTAAGCGTTGTTGTGAGCTTGTCCTGCAGGCGTTGGCAGCAGAACAAAATCCTTCATTTGAACCTATGTGGGAGTGGGATGGCAGGCCTTCTGCACAAATTCCTCGTACTACTCAATTGGCAATGGTTCGTTTTGGCAACGTATTAGGTTCTTCTGGCTCTGTGGTGCCTTACTTTAGACAACAAATTGCTCAGGGCGGCCCAATTACCTTAACTCACCAAGATATTACCCGTTACTTTATGACCATTCCCGAAGCTGCTCAGCTAGTGATGCAAGCCGGTGCTATGGCAGGCGGCCCCAGTAAAGGTATTGGTACTGGAATAAGTACTGATAGAGTTGGTGGCGATGGTATGGTTAGTAGTGAAGCCGAAGTGTATGTGCTTGATATGGGTGAGCCAGTTAAAATAATTGACCTAGCACGCAGGATGGTTGAGCTTACTGGTTTAAGAGTGAAAACTGAAAACTCACCTGATGGCGACATTGCTATTGAGGTAGTTGGCTTGCGCCCAGGTGAAAAGCTGTATGAGGAGCTGCTCATAGCTAATAACCCTCAAGCCACGCAACATCCACGCATTATGAAAGCTAATGAAAAGTTTTCACCATGGAGTGAACTACAACCCATGATCACCACGTTACGAATTGCAGCGGTGAATGGTGATGTGATGATAATACGTAGTATGTTGCAACAGCTTGTGCCTGAATATCAACCTGATGAAAAAGTGGTTGATTGGGTATATAGAGAGCAGACTGATGCAGCAGAGAAGGTAAGATATTGAAAGTAGTGGTGCATTCGTATTTTGATATGTTCACCTATAAAGCTTTGGATGGTGCAGCATTTGTACTAAAGCTATGACGCATTGCTGTCTCTGTTTCCAAAGTTTGATTGGACCAAGGCCAGATTATTATTTACATGCATTAGAATATTTGAAGAATGTTGAGGGATGTCGTGAAAGGCAAGCTATTCGGCCTGGTATTACTGGGTTATCACAAATCAGATTAGGGTATGTAGAAACTTTAGAGGCAACATCAAAGAAAATAACTATTGATAACTATTACATAGAGAACTTAGGTTATATTATTGGATTAAAAATTATACTTAAGACATTATTAATTATAATGAGAGGTTAAGGAAAGTAAAAGTTCTTATTTATTTTTGATAGTCAATATTGTTCCAAGGAATATGCTCAGTTTCTATCTGTATGCCTAGAAAAACGATATGATTAATTTTACACATAAATTAATGTGTTCAATCAGAGCAGTTCTAGGTAGATTTATTTTGCAACCATTGATTAAAGGCATGAGGGTGCTAATAAAATATATTTCCGTGTTTGAGGGGACTATTTATATGAAATGGATATCACAGACTGCATTTTGACTAACTTCATTAGCAGGTTCAGAATTGTTAAGATAACAGATTTTTTGTATCAGTAACTTTTAATTTCTTATATGTAGAAATTATGGGATATTATCGTTCTGAATATCGCGTAGCAGAATTCTAAGTGGAAGAATTTCAGATAATGTTCGTGAGAACGAGATGATTGGGCGGTCAGCTACGTACATAATATCATTTGGCCGAAGCTCTGTCTTGGCTGCAACTAAGATTCTTGAAACGTTTTGAGCGTCAAGGTGATATGCGACTGAAGGATTTTTTCCGCGAAGGAGATAGATTTCTGAACGTTTTGCTAAAAGATTATTTAACGCACCATTCTCTACAAAAAGAATGTCAGCTAAGGTTTCTCTTTTTGATGGATCAATGGGCACCACCTGAGCGCTACCAGCGCCACTAAGCGCAAACACTTGACCTGGTTTATACTTTAAACTTTCTACCTCAATTTGATCCCCATCAATAATCCATACATCTTGTGTTTCTGGATCTAATATTTCATCTACAGTCATGCGGAACAGTTGCCCATTCCTTTTCAGTGAAATTATTGAAAGGCTAGTGTTTGATGGCACAAAGCTTTTGTTTTCAAGAATTAACTCCCGCAGTGTAATTGCAGTGCTGGTTAAAGGTATAACTATGTTCCCCACATTCTTTTGGATTAAATATGCTTTTTTGCTAGCAAACTTTGCCAGTTCTAACTGAAATTTAGGCTTAATACCTTTTTCAATTAAAATACTACTAATTTCTTCATATATATCACCCAGAGTTCGGTTCACTGCTGATATACTACCTATATCCCCAAGGAGTATATTTCCTTTTGAACCTACAATAGATTCAATGGTTATTACTTTATCTAAAATAATCTGAATTACAATTTGATCATTATTTTGGATGGTTATTTCTGGTGCATTAAGGTCAAACAACTGACCTGCAGTGAAGCGGAACTCTTTTGCATTGCGCGTTAGCTTTATGATGGCTAAATTCCCACTAGATACTGATAAACCAGACGCTAAAGCTAATTGCTTCAGAGTAATTGGTAAACTATTTAAAGGTATTGATTGATTTTTGCCATTACTATTAGCCAAAAAAGCTTTTTTGCTTAGAAAGTTACTTATATCAAGTTGGAAATTGGGGGCTAGACCGTTTCTTATTAAGATATTTCGTACTTCAGTTCTAACGCTTTCAAGTGTTCTGTTTGCGGCTAAAATGTTTCCCAAGCCAAACAGTAGGATATTTCCATTACTGCCGATAACTCCGTTAGTTATTATTAATGAATCACTATCCTTTGTGGGAACCAATTCACCTGCATAACTTAAGGCATTAGAAATGTTCTGGTTGCCATCATTAGATTGTGCGAAAGTAAGTTCATCTCCAATTCCAAGAATATATTCAGGTTCATTAGAAATACTCGGCCATTGGGCAAATTCAGTCACAAACTCATTAAGTTGTATTAACGATACCTGATCTCCAATACCAAGATGATAATGGGGACTTTTTGATGACTTTGGAAAATTTGATTTTAAAAAATTTGCTTCGTCTAATACGTTTGCTTTAGAACCACTCCCAGTTAATACCATGCGTCGTGGGTATGGCGAATTATTAGCTTTATCTGCTGTATCGAATGTTAAACTTTTAATATTTATTTCGAATTCTTCCTGCTCCACCTCCGATTTAGCATCCTGTTTGCCTCCAAAAAAAGAAACTGGTTCAAGAATTTGCACACAGCCATTCAAGAGTAAAGCTGAAGCGATGCAACTTATTATGAATTTAAAATTAGTCATAAAGTAGTCCTTGAATTGGAAGAAGTGAACGCATGTGCATCAGGATAGCGGATTTTGTTTTCTTAGTTCTGGCAATGGTGATGTGAAATATTTTTTGACCTTCTAAGGCACTCAAAAGACTAATTGTGTCACTACCATCTGCACATAAAAATACCAGACCAAACTTTGCGTTAAGCGACTGAATATTTTCCCAAAAACCTCGATGACTTAACAGTTCTATAGCCTCCAAATCGCCGTCTGGCCTCAAAATTGATATGTGATCCGCATACTCAGAAACGACAAACGATCCAATAGACACTCCCTCATCATTGAAATCTAGCTTTTTGGACCTTGACGAGAAATCTATCACCGCAACTTTCACAGCGTCAGACTGCATATAGTTTGCAAGCGCCCGCGCGACATCATTGCCCGTCAGTTTTGCGCCTGCAGATGTTACCACGACTTGTCTCGCCGCACTTTTATGAATTTCTACGGCCAAGTCTCTAAGGGCGGATCGTGGCTTTTTCACAAGCATTGTGTTTATGTCGTTCAGACTTTTATTGCGCAGGGGCAGCAGGGTTTTGACGCTGGCCGTGAACCGTGCCTGCGTTCCAGTTATAAGGGAGTTTTTTGAATAGCATACGCCGCGGCGAAATGCTAAGAGAAGGGAAAGTGCAGTTCCAACAAATAGCCCAAGAATGGCGCCTAAAGCCAAAATAGCTCGGCGTTTTGGTGCTGATGGGCTTATTGATGGGGATGCGTATTCATAAACTTCAGTCGTATTGGGCCGGTATCCGGTTATCATGCTTTGGGCTTTGACCTGCTCAATCAAAATAGTATATGTCGCCTCGGCTATTTTGGCATCGCGCTCAAGTTTGTTATATGCCTCCAAGGCTAAACCTAATCGCTCCGCATTTATTTGTGCAACACTTATTTTAGACTTCAGTCTGCTTGTGCGTTCTGTCAAGGTATCAAAGACTGCATCTATAGTGCTAGCCTCTGGCCAACTCCAGGAGCTGATAATTTCATTTTGACCCAAGACACGACGGAATTCCACCTGATCAACGATTGGGAATTTTCTGCGCAGCGTCAGATAGGCATTCTGATCTGTCGTATTATCCTGTAATATTAACGAAAGTGCGGCCACTGCCTCACGCAATTCAGAAGCTCGGTTAAGTTGTTCGCGCAATGAATCAAGCTGGAAAGATGCCACAGTAAAATTTTCTAAGGGCAGCGCGCTGTTCTCCAGAGCAAATTTTTTAAGATTAGACTGCGATACTTCCAAGTCACTAAGGGCTTTGGCTAATGTACTAGACAGATAGAAAAGTTGTTGATCTTGATTTGCGTTTTTCTCATTTTTTGCATTGGAAATAATTTCATCCATAATTACATTGGCAATTTCGGCTGCACGCTGTGGGTTCACATGCGTGGCCACAATTTTAATAGACCCGTCTGTGGTTTCCTCCAGCGCAACATTTTTAGAATATTTTGCGACGATGCCCTGCCAAAGGGCTTCTTTAGCATTGATAGGAGATTTTTGCCATCCGATGGTACTCTTTATGATAGACTTCCAATATGGGTCAACTGAATTAGGATTGTATGTATTAAAATAGGGGTCCGCTTGAAAATTCAATTTGGCATCGAGTTTTTCAATAAAAATTCGGCCAGTGACCTGATCTGTTGGTAAATTCGAAGCGGCGACCCCGCTCCCCAAACCTGCTAAGTTGGCCAGTGCACCCAAATCTCCACCCAGTGAAAGGCCACTAGAGCTATTTTCCTTCAATTTAAAAATAGCCGCAGATGTAAACTCCTTTTCCGCATTAAGAGCGTAATATCCGCCGTAAAAAACACCTAAGGCACAGGTGACGGCAATGAATAATTTATACGCCCACAGGGTTATAAACAATTCGCGCAGGTCAATTTCATCGTTAGATTCTGAATTTAGTAAATCTTGCATTCTTTATTCCAGTAAATTAAAATTATATTTAGCATATTTAAAATTGAATAGTAAATAAATTCTGAAAACTTATTTACTATACTTTTCAAGTTAATTTATAATTCAATATTTGTTTGAGACCCCATTGAATGCTTATGTTAAAATTTACAAAAATATTATTATATTTAAAATAATATCGACGAAGAAAAACCAACTCCATAACCACTTTTAATATTTGCTTTATCTAAATTAAAACCTTGATTGTAAATATTTCCATTAACACTAATGTTATTTTTAACCCAAGAAGCGCCAAGAGAATTTATAAAGCCCGACTGCCTTTTTGTTGAGAGGCGATGTCCTGACCAATTATTATCATTAATCACGACTGATTTTGTTGCGAATTCAATATTTATTTTCTCAGATATCTGAGAACGTATGTAGAGACCTAGAGAAGTTCCCTCAGTATCGATTGCTGCTCCCATTGTTTTCCCATAATTAGTGTAGTCATAAGTATCATTATTATACTTTGTATTTGGGCCACAGTTTCCAGCTGTTGTTGTATTTATGCGGGTATCTATAATTTCAACACCTACAATTGTAGGATATTTAATTTTTGTATTTATCCATTCAAGCCCTGCTAAATAAGCAAAGCAGGATGGTAAATTTCCAGCCTCATCTTCACCAATTGCTTGGCCATAAATCCGTAATGGTATCTTAATTGTGGGTATTTTGTATGAAATACCAAAACCTGCCATTTTGTTAATATTGGAGTTTGAATTAGCATTTGTATCAAAAAATAATGTGGCTCCCAAAGCAGATATTCCTTCACTGTGGCCTTTGCCACCCCATTGACTAGTTTTGACTAATTCAAACTGCAGCCCTTCAACTGGTGATAATACTGCTCGCATGCCAAGCAACATGGATTTATTACCATTTAATGAGCCCTCGGTGAACCCATCAAAGACTTCAAAAGACCAATTGGCTTTTGAAGGCAACCAATCAAATCCAAATCTATTTTCTAATTTTAGGTAAATAGATTCAGAAGGTCGGGCATTATTTGACAAGATAAGAGATGTGTTGTTTGAAAAAGACCAGTGACGATCAATTGCACCTACGCCATAAGTTGCAATTCCTTTGGTAAATTGAAAATAAGACCCATCAAGATTAAAATTATTGTTTCTATCATAATTGAAGGCTAGTTGTGACATTGAGTTATCTGTATCATATTTCACATTAAACCTTGCTGTACCTTTGTCAGGTGATCTTAAGTCATTTTGTAAGCCTAAAAAACTTTTTGAATAAAAAGCCAAGCTGGAGTTTATGCCTATTGATTGATTTTGAGCAAAAGTGGGATGTCCACTAGCAATAATAAAAATAATAAAAAAAAAGTATAGCTTCAACATTTATTTAATCTCAAAAAGGAACTAAAGCTTTCATATATTCTTTTATTTCATTTAGCCAGTGTAAATAAAATTGGTGACCCAGGGTTGATTCGAACCACCAAACTGCCCCTTAGGAGAACAGTGGTCTATCTAATTTATATTTAAAATTAATAAGTTACAGACACCCTTTTAAATTTGTAAACGATTTGTAAATTTACAAGTATAGAATTTATCCAGCAAAACCGATGGTTTATAGTAAAATATAGACAGTTTATATTACATCCTAATACCAGTTTTTAGAAAGATAGGTGTAATTATGGAAAATGTGGTGATATACAGTTGAGTTTCTATAAAAGATCAGAACTGTGAAAATCAAATTGAACTACTTACAAAGATTACCAATCAGAACGGTTTTAACTAAGTGATATCTATGTTGATGAGGGAATATCTGGATCAAAAGGTAGAGACATTAGACGAGAGTTTGTTCGCTTAAACAAAGATATGATCAGACGCATATTTATCATATTTTATAAAATTTATAATTGAGTGTTAATATTTACGATAAATATTTAGTTGAGTGAGTTTTGACTCAGATATCATTTTCCGGTAATATCGTAAAAGATTGAATATATGAGTTCTTAGGGAGTTTGAGAAAGGAGCATACTAAAGCTCCGATATCACTAGGCTTTAGAAAGCTTTCTACGATGTTTTTTGGCAAAAAATCTGAATTTTCCCATAGTTCAGTATGCATACCCCCAGGATTAATACTCATTACATCAAAGTTTTTACCAACAGAATATTTTGCTAAAACTTCAGAATAAGATTGCAAAGCATGCTTAGATGCAGAATATTGTGCCTGTCCTGATTGAGAACTTAAGCCAGCTATAGAATTGATAAACATTACTCTCCTTAAGTTTCTAGAAAGAAAATATTTTACAAGAGTTATTGCGCTAAAATAGTTTATATTAAAAATATCTTTAGTAATTTGGCTGTCTGCAAGGTGTTCACCTTCAAATTGAAATTTTGCTGCATTTAATACTAAAGTTATTTCAGGATAATTTCTTTTTTTCAAGAATGGGTCTAATTCAGAATAATTTTGTTCAATAGATAGATCAATTGAGTAATGCAAGAATTTGTCATTATTTTTAAATTTATGTGCATTACCTAAACTTCTAGACAGGCCAAGTACGTGTTTTTTGTCGTTAAGGAGATATTTTGATATTTCAAATCCTAAACCACTTGAACAACCTGTAATTACGTACATTAGACATTAACTTTCTGATAAAGAAATAAATTTTTTAGTAGCTATACTCATTTCATCATAAGTTATATCTTGTAGAAATGTAAATTTACCAATTTCTGTAGGGATTGGTAAATTCTGATTGCCTGCTCTGTGTGTAGTCATGTCGACTAATGAACTCCACATAATATCGTTACGTTTATAAAGAGGGTGATCTGGTAGAAAGTTGATTGTTTGTGCAATTTTTATAATTCTATTTAATGATTTTTTGTCAAGTATTCCACGATTATATGCAATGATAGAAGTAATCACACAGTCTGCTCCCACAGCAATACCATGTGGAATTTCAGGTATATCATCACTTGTAAGTGATTTCATTTCTACAAGTGGTGAAAAGCTATGACCAAAATCAACGCATCGTTTAAGAGTCGTTTCAGTTGGATTGTCATGAAGCTCTTCTAACATTAGTTGTATAGACAAACTAATGATTCTATTGCCAACTTCTGTTTGATAAAATTTAGGACTTGTGATTTTTTCAGAGTGGCGCTCTAGCAATTCAAAAAGTTCTTTAGATTTTATAATAGCTATTTTATAAATTTCCCCAAGACCCTCTCGAACAAGATCTACGTTGATAGTAGTAAGTAAAGAGCAGTCGTAAATAACATTGTAGTCTAAATAGTATGATCCCAGTCTGTTCCTTTGTCCAAGGTAATTAACGCCTGTTTTTATACCTACACTTGCATCAACAAAGCCTAATAAGGTAGTTGGTACTTTTATGACTGAAACGCCTCTTCTATAAAGGTTAGCCGCTAGACTTATTAAATCAAGGAGAACACCACCTCCAATAGCAAGTAATATGTCGCCCCTTCTTGATAAACCAACATTTTCAATTCTTTCTAAACACGAAAGTAATGATTTAACTTGTTTGGATGACTCAGTTAAATTTGTTGGTATCAAAGTGAAGTTTGGATGCTTCTCTTCCAGTTTAGACCAAACGTCAGAAGCTTCGTAAACGTTAATATCAATAAATGCTAAGATATTTTTCTGAGAGTATTCGTTTAAAATAATTTCACTGATATTTCCCCAACGAAAATTGATATCTTTTTCTATTGAAGAAGTCATATTAAACACAAGTCTAGAGGGTATTGTTTCGTCTATCCTAAGCATTAATTAAAGTCTCCTGTATAAGTTCAATGCCATGCAACATAAAGTATATTGCCAATCGTGGAGTTTTAGTAATTTTAAATGGAAACATTCGAATGAACTGTGCAGCATGAAAAAGATTCAGAATTATTTGTTTCTCTTCGTCTAACTTTGATAATTCTTGAACTAGTGCATTTCCAAAATGCTTTAGTCCAATATTAGAGTTAAATGTATTTGTCGTAATTAATGATTCTATATTAGACTCGCCTTTTGAAACAATTAATTCATATAAACTGAGCGATGATTGCATCAGTTGAGAATAATCTCCAAGTACGCTATCACAATATGTTTCACCATATGGGTCAATTATAATTACTCTTTTTTCAGACTCTATGTAGAGCATGTTTTCTAAAGTTAGGTTTCCATGTGTTAAAGATTCACTAATATTAATGTTTTTTGCTGTGTTAATGAAATTACATAATTTTCTTTCTATTAAGTCTATTTTATGAAGTGTATGTTCAGTTTCTGACTTGGTAATAGTACTTAATTTATGAGCATCTAAAATAGTTTTTTTAGCATTAAAAAGACGTTGATTAACTTCCTCTGATAAAAAAATACTAAAACTACCTTTAACACTACCGTATGAAATTGAACTATAAGATTGAATTAATTTATTAACTTGCTCAAATAAAATAGAAGCATTTTTTGGGCTAGTTGTGCTGAGGTAATCAAATAAATTTAAAGCATCTTTATAATAAGGTATGTCATAATAAAAGTAATCGTTATTTACACCCATATTTTGAATTTGAGGTGAATTAACGGGTAAAACTAGATGTAAATGCTGCATGCGCCTTATCTGAGATTGCCACCTTACAAGACCATACTCTCTTTCATAAGTTCGTGATATATATTTTCTTACTCGGATGTCACCATCTGATAACTTAACAACATTCGTTGATGAAAATGATCCACCTTTTAAATTTTTTAGTATTATTGATTTTTCCATTATATAAATTTATGCAAGCTAGTAATATATTCTTCAGGAGTACCCAAAACTACTGTATTTCTAGTATCAACATTGTTATTATTTAGTATTTCTATATTATTATTTAACAGTGATTTATAGAAAAATGAAAATCCAGCACCAGTGTTCTCTTGTAAAAAATCAGTTACATAATTGTAAAAAAAACTTGCAGAACTAAACCCATATAAACCACTACAGGCCATTTCACTTAATTTGATATGATCAGATACATCACGAACCTGATTATCTTCTGATTTTAATATATATGAATAGTTGTGAGAATTAGCCGTAAATGTATCAATCAGACATACTTGATCTTGCAAAGATTTTAGGGAGCTAAAAAAATCATCACGATTTTTTAGAATTGTATCTATATTGGAGAATGCAATTGGCCCAGTAAATTCATGGAAATTCTCAAAATTATTGAAAATATCAAAAGCAGTATGCAACTGAGAAGCAGTATCGCTGATGTACGCTAAATTTTCAGACGGTATAGAAAAATCACTTAAAATAGACGCAATAATTGGCTTAAAATCCCTGTCAGCATCGTTAGCCAACAAATAAAATTCATCATTTGGTGAAGACTGTTTTAGTTCATGTATAACATGCCATAGAACTGTAGCCTTTCCAAGTGGCATTAGATATTTTGGAACTTTATTACCAAAAAGCCTAAAGCGTTCATATTTACCAGCCATTGTTAATATTATCCGACTATTGTTGTTCATTATTAACGATATCCTTAATTTAAGGTTTGAGGTGAATATGCAATAAATTGGCTGTGGTAAGATATGCCAACCACATAATTTAGTTATAATATGATACCTTCTATTGTTCCATAAAAAAATTACTTAAAAGTAATATTTATCGTTTTTTTGTATCAAGTAATCAAAAAGAAACAAAGCAAGAATATTTTAAAAACCTAATTTAGTTAAAGAAATATTAACTATTATAATTATTAGATTTTTATTGTTGGTTTTATTTGGTGACCCTGGGTGGATTCGAACCACCAACCTGCCCCTTAGGAGGGGGCTGCTCTATCCAGTTGAGCCACAGAGCCACAAAATTAATTTATGAAAAATAAATTGATTTGAAAAGCTGAAATGCTTGTTATGTGCAATATTTAAGCTTAAAAAATTGAAATGGATTTTAAAATCAAAATAAAGCACCAATTGCAAAATTATTTGTTTCTTCAGGGAATAATTGACAAACAAATTTTATGGCATCCTCAAGTTGGTGGGCGAACAAATAAAGTATGGCGACTTGTTGGTGATAAAGATTTGGTATGCAAGCTATATTTAGAAACCAAATCTAACCCACTTTTCAATAATACTCCAGAAGCGGAGTATAGATGTCTGCTTTGGCTTGAGGGTTCTAATATTGCGCCAAAGCCCTATAAGTATTTAAAAACGCCTTTTGGTGAAGTTCTTTTGTATAATTATATTAGAGGTCACACATGGTCTCATGATGTAGAGACTGTATCAGAATTATTAACTCGAATTCGCAAACACAAATACCCAAAAGGATTACGAATTCTTTCAAATTTGCCATCAGACATTAAACAAACTGGGTTTGAAATAATAAATAGACTTAATGGCTATCAT
>MDSY01021898.1_pt1 | contig 51355 bp, 58 predicted proteins | sample 811131 | NCBI WGS metagenome assembly MDSY01 (sample SAMN05326643, study PRJNA326480) | marine metagenome | isolation source: seawater | place: Atlantic Ocean: South West | collected 2010 | reverse complement strand
ATTGGCAATTATGTAGAAATAAAAAATTCAAAAATTGGTGCTGGTACAAAAATAAATCATTTAAGCTATATTGGGGATAGCATAGTTGGTAATAATGTTAATGTTGGTGCAGGAACAATAACCTGCAATTACGACGGTGTTAACAAGCATCAAACTATTATTGAAGATAATGTTTTTGTTGGCTCAAACACACAACTTGTAGCACCAGTTAAAATAGGAGCTGGTTCAACAATAGGAGCTGGTTCAACAATAACAAAAGATACTCCAGCAAATGAATTATCTTTATCTCGAACGAAACAAACAAGTATCCCAGGCTGGGAAAAGCCAAAGAAGAATTAAATTATGTGTGGAATAGTTGCAGGTATATCAAATAAAAATGTATTGCCTACATTAATAGAAGGGTTAGAACGTTTAGAATATAGGGGCTATGATTCAGCTGGTATTGCAATATTAAATGAAAAAATTCAACGTGTTCGCTCTATTGGGCGAGTTACTTCAATAAAAAATAAAGTTAAAAAAATAAAAATGGAAGGATCTTTGGGTATTGGACATACTCGGTGGGCAACGCATGGTGGAGTAACAGAAGATAATGCTCACCCGCATGTTTCTAATAGGCAAATTGCTGTCGTTCACAATGGAATTATTGAAAATCATGAAGCCCAATGTAACCGTTTAAAAAAATTAGGATATAAATTCGAATCAGAAACAGATACAGAAGTGATCGCACATCTAATACATTATTACTACAATAATAAAGTAAAAAAAGATTTACTGAGAGCGACTAATCTTGCGACTAAAGATTTAGTCGGTGCATATGCAATTGCAGTAATTTCAGTTGATAATAAAGAGGAATTAATTTGTGCAAGGCTTGGGTGCCCGTTAATAATTGGGCAAGGTAAATCAGAATACTATATTGCTTCAGATATTAGTGCTTTATTGGAGGTAACAAGAAATTTTATATATCTTGAAGATGGAGATTTAGCGAGAATTAAAGTCAATTCGTTAGAAATTTTTGGAAATAATTTAAAGAAGAGAGTAAGAAAAGTACATCATAGTAAAGTGAAATTATCATCAATGGATTTAGGAACTAGCGATCATTTCATGCAAAAAGAAATATACGAACAGCCAAGAGCAATAGGAGATACTATTGAGGCGGTAATTGATAATAATAAATTTGATAACTGTTTATTCGGTAAGAAAGCAAAAAATATTTTTGAAAACATAGATAGTATTCTGGTCCTTGCTGCTGGCACTAGCTATTATGCAGGCCTTACAGCTAAATATTGGTTTGAAAGTATTGCTAAAATTCCAACAACAATAGAAATTTCGAGTGAATATAGATATCGAGATTCAGTGCCGAACCCAAACCAATTGGTTATAACTATTTCTCAATCAGGTGAGACACTTGATACTATTGAAGCATTAAAACATGCAAAAAAAATTGGTCAGAAGAAGACATTGGCGATTTGTAATGTTCAAGAAAGTGCGATTGTAAGAGCTTCAAAATTAGTTTTTTACACGCGGGCAGGAATTGAAATAGGCGTGGCATCTACAAAAGCATTTACAACTCAATTAATATCCTTATTTATCCTGACAGTAACATTAGCAAAAAATAAGCAACTTATAACTATGAAAAAAGAAAAAAATTATTTAGATGATTTGAGATCATTAGTTGGTGGAATTCAGTCCGCATTAAATTTAGAGCCACAAATCAAGCAGTGGGCTAAATATTTTTCCAACAAAGAGCATGCATTATTTTTGGGCCGAGGTATCCATTATCCGATAGCATTAGAGGGCGCATTAAAACTAAAAGAAGTTTCATATGTTCATGCAGAAGCATATCCGGCTGGAGAGCTAAAGCATGGGCCTTTAGCATTAGTTGACAAAAATATGCCAGTGGTTGTAATTGCACCAAATGACGCACTACTTGAAAAAGTTAAATCAAATATGCAAGAAGTAAAAGCACGCGGGGGGATATTGTTTGTTTTTGCAGATGCTGACAGTAATTTTGTTGAGCAGAAAGGCATCAAAGTTATAAGAGCACCAAGACATACCGGTGTGTTATCGCCAATTATTCATTCTATCCCTGTCCAGTTATTGGCTTATCATGTTGCATTGAGAAAAGGTACTGATGTTGATAAACCTAGAAATCTAGCTAAGTCAGTCACAGTGGAGTAGTTTTGCGCGTTCAAGCTTGGAGGGTAAGTATAGGAGTAGAATTATCTCCTGATATCAAAAGAGTACTATCATGAAAAAATACTTGTACTTTTGTTCTCATTAATGATTTCGTTCAAATCTTATGGAGAATGGGTTATAGTCTCTAGACGTAAAGATAGTCAATGGAAAGGCAATTCATTTATATAGATAAAGATACAATCTAAAATAATACTTAAGGTAATTATGACTAAGGATTCTTCAATAAAAGGCTACAAAGATCAGAAAAAAAGTCTTACAAAAGTCACTAGGAAATATTCAAAATCATCTGGGTTTTATACTGATGCAAAAAAAGACTTTTTTATAGAAAATGACAAGCATCTTAAGAAATCTGTTAAACAAAATAAACTATATGCAAGCCAACCTAAAAGACTTCTATGTAAGATTTGTCAGTTAAAACTAACCGATAATATAGATTTTCATTCTCATGGAGTGGATTACACATTCTGCTCCGAGTGTAGTCATTTAAATGGTATGTTTGAAGAAACTGAGGCCTTTGTTAAAAGTCTTTACATATCTGATGACGGTAGTGAATACTCTAAAAATTATGTTGATGTAAATTATTTCAAAAGAACCGAAGATGTATATATTCCGAAAATTGACTTTCTTACAAGTAGTATTTCACCTGCAATGTATGAAATATTAGATATTGGTTGTGGAAGTGGCTATTTTGTTATGGCTGGTAAAATTAGGGGCCTAAGTATGACTGGGTTGGATGTTAGTAAAACCTTAGTTGACTTTGGGAACCAACAAATATTTGAACATACAAAAACAAAACCTCTTATGTTTAAAAATGAACAAGGCTTTTACGACGCAATCATAAAAACTAATGCTAATATAATTTCAGCAATTGGAGTTATTGAGCATTTAAGAGAACCACATAAGTTTTTTAATGCTTTTAATCAGAGTAACGCCCAGTATCTTTACTACTCTGTTCCAATGTTTTCACTTTCAGTACTATTAGAAAATGTATTCAAAAATGTGTATCCCAGGCAACTAAGTGGTGCACATACTCATTTATTTACTGAAGAATCAATACAAAAAATGAATCAAATAATAGGTATTAAATCAGAAGCGGAATGGAGATTTGGAACCGATATTCTGGACTTATACCGCCAAACAATGACTAACCTACAAAAAAATAATACTTCGAAGAAATTTACTGATTTGTTAAGCTCAGGATTTGGATCTAAAATAGACGAGATTCAGTCTGTACTTGATAAAAACCATTTTTGCTCTGAGATTCATTGTGTTACTTCAAAAATTTAGAATAAATTTTATTTTGGAAAAATGTACTTTATCGATGATTTCAATCTATGAAGGGGACATAAAACACTACGCAGAAAAAGGCTGGGTTCAGCTATAATAACTCGTAATAATAATTCTATTAAGAACATATGAAGAGAATCGCGAACAGTAAAAAACTTGTGGGAAAAACATATAGTTTACGTCCGTTTACTCTAGATAATATAACAGATGAGTATATTGGATGGCTTAACGATCCTATTGTGAATAAATTTCTTGATGTAAGACGCGTCAATCAAACAATGGAGACAGTTACTGAATATATCAATAGTTTTTATCCTGATGACTTTGACAAAGATAATGAAAAATATTTGTGGGGTATTTATTCTATAGACAACAGATTAGTTGGCACTGTCAATCTAACAAAAATCAATCGTTACCACAACTCAACTGAATTAGGGCTTGTGATTGGAAATAAAGATTTTTGGGGAAGATCGGCCTCAGAGGAGGCCATCAAATTAGTACATGATTTTGCCTTTAATACTTTAAAGCTTAATCGTGTTACGGGGGGTTGTTATTCAACAAATATGGGAATGATTTTTACTTTTAAGCGTTCAGGGTATAAACGTGAGGGAGTGATGAGAAAGAGTCATTTTGATGGAGAAAATCAGATTGACGTGTGGTGGTGGGCAATTCTTTTAGACGAGTGGAAGAATGGTTAAAGATACAGTAGGGCAGTTACTAACTGAAATCATCAAAACTCCTTCAGATTATTCAAGAGTTTCACGGAAGATTGAAAAAGATGATTTACTTAATAAGATAAATATTTCTTATTTATCTAGTTACACATCAGAAATACTAAACCCCTTTATTATCGTTGAGTTGGCAAAAAAAGGATACAAAGGCTCAATTTATTACGCACCATTTAATCAATTTGAACAAGAAATACATAATGAAGACAGCGGGCTCTATTTATCTGATCCAAGTGTTGTTCTAATTCATTCTAGAATCGAAGATACTCACCCTGATCTTATAAAGCGGTTTGCAAAGTATTCTGATAGTGAGCTAACTAATCTTTCAGATGAAATCATTCAACGACATAAGTTAATGTTAGAAGATTTACGTAGAAAAAGTGATGCAAAAATAATTGTAATTAATTTTGGTAGCTCCCAAATGATAGAAGAGTACTTCGATAGCTCACCAGTTGTCCAATCACAACAAATTTACTTTCAGAAATTAAATAACAGCTTATTGGACTTATGTAACAAAATAATATCTTGTTATGTTATTGATTACCAAAAATTTTTTACAGGTTTAGGCTTGGATAATTGTAGTGATCCAAAACTTTTTTATATGGCAAGAATTCCATTTAATAGTAACGCTCAAATATCATTCGGAAAGATAATCTCGAGGACAATTGCCGCGACTCTTACCCCAACTGCAAAATGTATAGTTCTTGATTTAGATAATACATTATGGGGTGGAGTTATTGGAGAAGATGGCATCTCTGGAATAAAGTTGAGTGACGAATACCCTGGCAATGTTTTTAAAGATTTTCAACGAGCTATTTTAGGGTTAAGAGATCAGGGAGTATTGCTCGCTATTGCTAGTAAGAATAATCTGGACGATGCACTAGAGGTGTTTGAGAAACATACAGACTGCCTTTTAAAAGAAGGAGATTTTTCATCTATACAGATTCATTGGGAAGATAAGGCATTAAGCATCAAAAAGATTTCAGAACAACTAAATATTGGCCTAGACTCAATAGTATTTTTTGATGATAACCCTGTTGAGCGAGATTGGGTTCGAAAACAACTTCCGAATGTTAAAGTTATTGAAGTCCCTAAGAACGAAATAGATTATTTAAAAGCTCTAAATGAATCTATGTATTTTGATAAGTTAACAATTACAAGCGAAGACAAAACAAGGGCCACTATTTACCAACAAGAGCAACAGAGGAAAAATGATTTAAATAACTCGGTATCAGTTGATGACTTTCTTAAAGAGCTTAAAATAAATGTCAAGATTGGAGTTTCAAATGAAGTAACACTTACTAGGATTGAACAATTAATTAATAAAACTAATCAATTTAATTTGACTACCAAACGATATACCTCCGCTGAGATAATCAAGCTAATACATGATGGTGGAAAAGTGTATTGGTTAAGTGCTTCAGATCGATATGGTGATAATGGTATAGTTGGGGTGATGATTTTAGTTAAAATTGAACCTCAGGTCTGGTTGATTGATACTATGTTACTAAGTTGTAGGGTGATTGGTCGAAAAATAGAAACCGTTTTCCTTGCTGAAATCATGGAAATTATAAGAAGTGAGGGGGCTGACTTCATTTACGGTAGTTATCTTCCAACGAAAAAGAATGTCATTGTATCTGATTTGTATAGCAAACACAGTTTTGAATTATCAGATAAGGAAAATAATATGTGGAAGTTTAATTTAAACAAAAATCATATAGAAAAACCTCATTATATTAAGGTGAGCATAAATAATGATTAACGAATTGAAGCTAAAAGAAGTAATATCTAATATCCTAGGTGTCTCTATCAATGAAATTAATGATGACAGTAGTCCAGATAATATTGAGCAATGGGACTCTTTTTCTCATCTTAATCTTGTTATGGCAATTGAAGCAGAATTCGATGTAAAATTGACCCCTGAAGACGCTATGGACATGCTTTCTGTGAAATTAATTCGTATAATTTTAGAGGACGTACAAGAAAAATAAATTATGGATACATTTAATTTAGGTGATTCTTATAGAGATAAATTTGTTATTACGGATGATGTAGTTAACAAGTTCGCTAATTTTTCTTTAGATTTTAACCCTGTTCATATAGATTTAGATTATGCTAAAAGTCGAGGTTACTCTCGTCAGGTCTCACATGGTGTTATTCAGTTGTCCTATCTTTCAAAAATGATTGGGATGGATTTTCCTGGCCCAGGGGCAATATGGATTAATCAAACAGCCGAGTGGATCTTACCTGTTTTGGTTGGGGATACAATTGAAATCGTACTTACAATTAAGTCTCGTTCTTATAGCACAAAAATTCTTACCCTTAGCGTTGAAATATATAATCAAAATAATAAAAAAGTTATGGTGGGGGAATCACAAGTAAAAATAACTGAAAACATATCTAACGAGCCTGACGATAATTTAATTGCACCAGCTGATCATAACTCACATGAAGTTTCTAAAGAAAATTCTTCAAAAATAGCTAATTCAAATAATCGAGTTGCTCTTGTAACTGGTTCAAGTCGAGGCATTGGAGAGGCAATTGCTCGAAAATTATCTAAAGACGGTTACAATGTTGCAATCAATTGCCGAAATAATCTAAAGGCCGCTAATAAAATAGTTGATAGCATTAAATCATCAGGAGCTGATGCTATTCTGGTTCAAGGGGATATAACTAACCCTGATGATATAGCTAGAATAAAAAAAGATATATTTAATAAATGGGGTCGGTGTGACATTGTAGTTCATAGTGCTTCACCTCCTATTAATCCAATAAAAACAGAAGAACTAAAGTATGAAAATTTTGATTTATATTTAAATACTTATCTTAAAGCTTCTGTTTTAATCGTAGAAGCTTTTTCAAAGTCAATGATTCAGAATAAGTTTGGTCGATTTGTTTTTCTTGGTAGCTCATATTTGTTTGGTCCTCCCCCTCAAGGAATGGGAGCATACGTTTCAGCAAAGGAAGCGCTGTGGGGCTATACTAAGTCAATTGCTACAGATATGGCTCATTATGGCATAACTGCAAATATGGTATCCCCAAGTCTTACAATTACAGACCTGACATCAGAAATACCATCACGAGTAAAGGAAGTAGAAGCAATAAAAAGCCCCACAAGAAGGCTTGTTACAGTAGAGGATACCGCGTATCACGTAGCACATATATGCGCAGATTATTCTAGCTACCTTAATGGTATAAATTTGCCAATTACTAGCAGCCCTATTTGATTTAATAAAACATTCACCCCTGTAGCAAATTATATTTTAGTTAGCAATTTTTGAAGGTTTTTATTATTACTGTTATGAAGCAATACATAATAATTGCAGAATTATTACAATTAAAGGTTGTATTATTAACCGGATTATTTTTTTGGTTTGTTGAGCAAGCACATTAAAATAGAAACTATTCTAAATAGAATCAGTCAAAAAAAAATGAAAAAATACATATTGCTAATACTTTTATTAATGTCATTTCTTACCTATGGAAAGGAATCAAATTACATATTTGGTTGGACACACCTTGACGACCCTAGCTTAAAAATTCCAAGAGGAGGAACAACGACTGGCCCACAAGTTAATTTGGATACACAGCCAAGCGCAGCTTGGAAAAAATTGCAAAAAATAGGTCTTACAAAATTTGAAAAAGATAGGTTGGCGATTCTTGCAATGGAGGGAAAATACAGGGTTTATTTTGACTTTATAGAAACAATGGGTTTTGAAGCAAATTATAAACCTAAACAACCATATCAATCCTGGGCAACCGAATTAGTTGAGGTAGTAGAGAAAAAAAAGAATTTTATAAGCTTACAACACATAATTGTTATGTATTTCAAACAAAAAGATGGCTCCATTTCTGATCCTGTTGTGATGAAGCATTGGAGACAAGATTGGAAATACGAAGATAATGAAATTAATACATTTAACGGAAACGACACATGGGTGAAGAATAAAGTACCTTGGAGGTCGAAAAGAGGTTCTTGGTCTCAATCAGCATATCAAGTTGACGATACTCCAAGATATCAAAGTTATGGGGAATGGACCCATTCTGAAAATTTTTCTTCATGGACAAGCAAAGAAACATGGCGCCCATTGCCCAGAAGAGAATTTTCAACAAGGGATGATTATGATGTGTTGGTCGGTATAAATATTCAAACTATAACTCCAACAGGTTGGGTTCATGAGCAAAATAATAAAAAAGTAGTGCTAAACAAAAATCAGAAAGTATTAGCTAAGGAAGTAGGAATTGCAAGATATGAAAGAATAAATGATTTTGATTGGAATGCAGGCACATCATATTGGGCTGATACTAATGCTTTCTGGAAAGAAGTAAGAGATGCTTGGAATAAAAAATTAGAAGATTCAGACAAATTTAAACTTGTAAAAAACGTAGATGATGCTCCCTTATTCAGTAAACTATTTATGATGGCTGAAAAATATTCTAAAGGTGAAGTTGAAGTATTAAACGATATTCAAGGAATAATAAAAAAACATTCAAAAGTTATTGACTAAATTTTTTCATTTTAGTAAATATTAAGAATAAAGCAGTTCAGATTGAATAAGCGTTATATAAGAGGGAACTTATGATTGTATACTAAAAATACTACATATAGTAAATTTTAAATTTTTTTTCACAATATATAGTATTTTTTATTAAAAAAACCCGTTATAATCGATTCAAGTTTAAAGAGATGAAAGTTTAAACTTTTCTTTTACAACAGGAGAAATAAGAATGGATATATTAGGAACTATAAGAAAGTGGTCAGCCGGGCTTGCTGAAACTGCAATAAGTCTTGCAGCATTAGCAATTGCATTACAGATCTTAATGGGTGGGGCAAATGTGCCATTTCTTGGAAATACTGATGTTATCGGTAATGTTTCAGGTATTTTAGATACGCTTGGGAGCCAAGGGCTTATTGGTTTAGTAGCGTTATGGGTACTATATTCTATTTGGAAATCACGTAAATAGTCTAGATTGAGAATTAAGAAGACTAAAAGGGCTCCAGTGGAGCCCTTTTTTAATGTAAAACATATTTTTGAATTAGAAATGTAACCAATAAAATTCCTCCACACGAAGAACCAAGAGCTAAATAATAATTAAATCCATTTTTAAGGAGCCAAACAAGTAAAAATAAAAAAGGAATGCCAGCCAATAAAATAATTACAGTTTCTTGAGTTAATAAAGATATTTTATTGATATCTCGAGACTCTTCCCATATAAAAGTAAAGGATGTAAAAAGTACAATTGGAAGACCAAGTAAAATAGCCGCTAGCGAGGTGCTTTTTTTACTTAACTCTGAAGCAGCGACAATGATGGTAACTGCGATAATAATTTTTATAAGATAAGCCATAAAATAATAGATTGATTATATAGGTAAAGATTCAAAATAATAATTAATTAATATTAAAGTAGTGTCATATTTTGATGGATGTTGTTAAAATTTAACTTTAAATCTATAGATAACAAAAATGCGCCCACCAATTTTAACAAAGTTCCCAATTGATCAACTTGTATCTAGCCTGAAAGAATCACCTAATAGTAAACTATGGATCACTAGGTTTATCCCTCAAATATTAAACAAACAAAAAATACATGCAAATACAATATCTCTGGTACAAAGGGTAAGCTTATTCAAAAAGCAGCCAATTAATGATAGTGATATTCAAAAATTAGAGAATCATTTAAAGGAAATTGGAAGGGACGATCTAGCTTGTGTCAGGCAGACAGGTAGCAGAAAAGAGAATGTATTAATATTTTGTGAGCATGATGATGCTCCAGAGACAATCGACGGAATAGAGCGACATATCTATCGAATAATCCCGAATGCAAAATTAAAATTTGGGGTCTCGGATATTAATCGGGATCGATGCTGTATTGTAAAAAAGAAGACATGGAGGTTAGAAAAAGATCGTCCTACCGGAGTTTACTCAATAGCTGATCTTTCTTCGCTAGACTAATTAATTGGCAACGGGTGTGGTCAACCTTTTATTCATTCTTTTTTTTGCATTCGTTCTATTTTTAAAACTTTTTTTGGTTCTATCAAAACTACGTTTAGTTTTGTTAAAAAAGCCACCACTCCTCTTTTTCTTTTCTGGGGCTGCAGATCCACCTTTGGTAGGCTCCATTCCAGGTACGACTTGAGCATCAATTTTCATACCGGTAAATCGCTCAATTTTTCTTAAGTGTTCTCTATCTGTTGGCGAAACAAAGCTTAATGCAAGACCTTTTTTATTAGCTCGTCCAGTTCTACCTATCCTGTGTATATAATCTTCCGCAAAACGTGGCATATCATAGTTAAAAACATGTGTAATATCTTTAACATCAATACCTCGTGAAGCAAGATCTGTAGCAACCAGAACCTTGATTTCATTCTTTTTAAATCGATTGATAGTTTTAGTTCTTGATCCTTGCGACATATCACCATGAAGTGCTGCAGTTTTAAAATCAGAATGGTATAAGTCATCGGTTAGCTTGTCTGCTTGTCTTTTGGTAGCAGTAAAAATTATTGCTTGATTTAAATTGTTATCAGCAAGAAAATGTTTAAGCAATTGTTGCTTGTGAAATTGATTATCAACATAATATAAAGATTGTTGAATATTACTATGGCCCTTAGTATCAGGCTTAATCGATATTGTAATTGGATTTCTTAAAAACTCACTAGCAATCTTAGACACTGAATTATCTAATGTTGCTGAAAACATCAGCATTTGTTGCTGTTTAGTAGTAGCATTAAAAATCTTGCGGATATCAGGTACGAAACCCATGTCAAGCATCTTATCAGCCTCATCAAGTACCATAATTTTGGTATCTTTAAACTTTATTTTTCCCTGTTTAAACAGGTCAAGAAGGCGCCCAGGGGTTGCTATTAAAATATCAAGTGGCTTTGAAAGAAGCTTATTTTGTAACTTATATGACATTCCTCCAACTACTGTAGCTGAATTAATATTTAAATGGCGACCATATTTTCTTACGCTGTCAGTAATCTGGTTTGCAAGCTCTCTTGTTGGGCTAACAATTAAGACTCTTGGACCTCTAACTTTGTTTTTATCTTGATGTAATAATTCTAAAATTGGAAGAACAAATGCTGCTGTTTTTCCAGTACCTGTCTGCGCAGATGCTAAAACATGTTTATTTTCTAGGATCTCAGGTATTGATTTTTTTTGAATAGGGGTTGGTTCTGCATAGCCAGATTCAGTAATGGCTTTATTTATTTCTTGTGTAAATTTGAACGTTTCGAATGACAAATAATTTCCTTATATTGTAGGACTTAAGACTGGCAATATAAAAATTAAATGGCAATCTATTTAGTGAGCGAAGTATATAGCTATTTGTAAATAAAGCAAATAAAGTCGTTAGGTGAACAATAAGTAATGGTGTGTTGCTTCACTTGTAGCAAAAAGAGTAATTACTAATCACCTATAAATCCACCACTTTGATGTTGCCATAATTGATAATACAAGCCCTTTTTCTTAATAAGTGACTTATGATTACCTTCTTCAATTATAGTACCGTTGTCCATTACAATTAGTCTATCCATTGCTGCAATAGTAGATAACCGATGAGCTATAGCAATTACAGTCTTACCCTTCATAAGAATATCAAGACTATCTTGGATAATGACTTCTACTTCTGAGTCTAGTGAACTTGTGGCTTCGTCCAGAAGTAATATAGGGGCATTTTTAAGGATAACTCTTGCAATTGCGATTCTTTGCTTTTGACCACCCGAAAGCTTAACTCCCCTCTCCCCCACTAAAGATTTATAACCAATATTTCCGTATTGATCCTTGAGCCCCATTATAAACTTATGTGCTTGGGCTTTTTTAGCTGCTGTGATAATTTCCTTGTCAGATGAGCTAGGCTTACTATAGGCAATATTGTCTTCAATAGAACGATGAAGTAATGATGTATCTTGAGTAACCATTGCGATATTAGATCGCAAGCTATCTTGGGTGATTGAGTTTATATTTTTATTATCAATTAAAATCGCGCCTTTATCTAATTCATAAAACCTGAGTAAAAGATTCACCAATGATGACTTACCAGCACCAGATCTTCCTACTATCCCAACTTTTTCTCCATGCTCAATATTCAAATTAAAGTCAGAAAAAAAACTATCATTTTTTTGATATGAAAAATAAACATTTTTAAATAAAATAGGAGCCTTTTTTATATTCATAGTTAAGGCATTAGGCCTATCATTTATTACCTGCTTTTTAGAAAGCATATTGAGTCCGTCTTGACCAACACCAATTTGCTCATATAAGGAGGTCATTTCCCACATTACCCAGTGCGAGATTCCATTTAATCTTAATGCCATTGCGGCTGCAGCAGCCACAACTCCGATAGCAATTTCATTATTTGACCATAGAAAAAGAGCTGTTCCAGTTGTTGATAAAATTAAAAGCATGCTCAGAAAATGATTGATAATTTGAATTGCAGTAATTTTACGCATTTGAAGTGTGACAGTATATAAGAACTCTTTCATTGCGTTTTTGGCATACTTAGACTCTCTGCCTGCATGAGAGAAAAGTTTGACAGTGCTGATGTTGGTGTAAGCATCTGTTATTCGACCTGTCATGAGAGAGCGTGCGTCAGCTTGATTCTTTGATAATTTTGCAAGTTTAGGGATAAAATAAAATAATGTCGTAATATATATACTTAGCCATACTAAAAACGGAAAATATAGTAAGGTATTTAGACTTCCAACCAAAAGGATCATGGTAGTGATGTAAACAATCACATAAACTAAAATATCAGATAAGATAAACCACATATCTCTTAAGGCAAGAGTAGTCTGCATTACTTTTGCAGCAATTCGGCCAGAAAACTCATTGTTATAAAAATCAATACTTTGGTTAAGTAATAGCCGATGAAAATTCCACCTCATCCTCATTGGAAATGTACCAGCCAGAGATTGGTGTTTTATCATTGTTCTAATAGCAACAAAAAATGTGCTGCCAATTAGAATGACTCCGACTAATAGTAGGAAATGCTTATGATTATTGAAAAATTGACTGGGGTCACTAGTAACCATAAGGTCAATTATCCTTCCCAAAACGGCATATAGGATGGCCTCAAAACTTGCTATAGCAGCAGTTAACAGTGCCATTAAGCCAATATATAACTTGATATCTTTAATGCATAGCCAAGCAAACTTAAATAAAGATTTTGGAGGCGTTTTTATTAAATCCTTTGGAAAAGGATTGACTAAATTTTCAAACCATTGAAACATTCGAGATTATTACTCCTGATGAGGAAACTTTAAATGAAAGTTAAGGCTATTTTATTTTTTCTTGATAGACTTTTTATTTCAGATTCTTTTTTGCTTGCAGAACTTCTGTCGGGATGATTTTCCATAAAAATTACTTTAAATGGACCACGACCTTTGGTGTATTTTGCACCAACTCCTATTTCATGATCTCTAATTCTTTTATCTATATTGTTTGTTATACCAGTATATAAAGAACCGTCTCTACATTTTAGGATATAAACAACCCAATTGTCTTTTTTAGTTTTTGCGAGTTCAGCAAGAGTAATTAATCCGCTTACATTATAATTAGCCATTTAATATAAAAATAACACTAAACATAATAATAATTGAATAATAAAAATACAAACAGATAAAAAATGAAGGGCATTAAATATTTTTTTTGCAGACTTAATATTTTTAAGTTCTAAATCTCTATATTTATTAATCCTAGGGGTGATTATAAGCAGATTTAAAAGAAACCCTAAAAAAATAATTACTGACAAAAATTGACTGAGAATATTTACCTCTTTAAAACTAAATAGTATTAGCAATCCAGATATAGCAAGACCGAAAGTAAAAAGCCTTGGGAAGAATTTCCTTAAGAAATTTTTAGCATCGTAAGAAGACAAGACACTAAACACAACAGGAGAGACTAGAATCATGAACGAAACCATTGAGCCAAATAACATTGCTGATAGAAAATGTATCATTTCATTTACCATGATAATACAGCTCTAAATCTAATTCTATTATTTCTAAGCTTTTCAATAGCACTATTTATCTCACTAAATTTGAAATTCTCCGTCATAGGCGATATATTGTGTTGGGCACAAAAATCTAACATTTTTCTTATATTATTCGGACTTCCAACAGGAGATCCGGAAATTGATTTTCGTCCACTCATAAGTGAAAAAACAGAAGTTTCAATGGGCGCAAGAACTGCTCCTACAAAATGAAGCCTGCCCCTTGGTTTAATAGTACTTAAAAATAAATTCCAATCTAATTTGACATTAACAGTTGAGATTATTAAATCAAATTGAGCACCTAAATTCTTTATTTTAGATTTGTCTGTAGAAGAAACAATTTCATCTGCACCTAAAGACTTAAGTAAATTATCTTTATCATCGGAGTTAGTAAAAGCTGTAACATGACAACCTAAAGCCTTATAAAATTTTAAAGCTAAATGACCTAGCCCACCAATACCAATAATTCCAACTTTATGGTTCTTATTAATATTAAATTCAACAATTGGGGTAAAAACTGTAATACCACCACACAATAAAGGACCAGCGTCTTCATGTTTCACACCAGTAGGAATGGAGATTACACTTACCTGGTCTGCAGTAACCTGTTCGGCAAATCCACCATGCTGGCTAAAGACTGTTTTTTTTGTTGAGCTACAGAAATTATGATCTCCAGCGTCACACTGCACACAGTCATTGCAGTATCCAGAGTGCCAGCCTAACCCAACACGATCTCCAATTTTGTGTAAAGAAACCTCTGAACCTATACCAATTATTTCTCCAATAACTTCATGTCCAGCTACCATAGGATATTTGGATATACCCCAACTCCCGTCAATTGCAGAAATGTCACTATGACAAATACCGCATGATTCAACTTTAATGTTAACTTCTTTTGGTTTTAGGGGTTCAGCTTCATATTCATATAGCTCAAGTGAACTTCCTTTACTCATTGCTGCATAGGCTTTAATCATTATTGATCCTGTATTACTATTTATTTGATTACCTTACCATTTTTATAAAAATCTTTGGATCGAATAGAACCATCTTGATTCCAAACAATCTCTGCTCCTTGTTTTATCCCATTTATAAATTCTACACTTGATTTAGATTGCCCATTTTTGTGCCATTGCCTCCAAAGACCGAACTCTTTCCCATTTTTATACATCACTTCTAACTTTAGCTGGCCATTTTTATACCATTGTCTCCAAAACCCCTCTTCAATTCCATTAACAAAATGACTTTCCATTTTTTTCTTACCTGATTCATACCAAAACGTCTCCTTACCATGTTTCAATTTATTTATAAAAGTAATTTCATATTTGAGAGTGCCGTTTTCAAACGTTTGTCTCTGAGTACCATTATTTATACTTTCAGAATTAACAATAGAGCTATAAAACAAGATTAATAAAAACAGATAACTAGACATTCAATATATCCTTATCAAATATAAATTAGAGACTAAAATCTTGGTTAAGAGTTCAGGATATTAATTAAAATAATTTTTTATTAATGTGGGGTAATCTGGAAAGAAACCTTCAATAACCTTTAAATTAAATTCCTTTAAAATTGATTGATTGGACTCTCTTTCCAATAGAAATTCAAAAGATTTTTTAATTAATTCAGTTTTTGAAACTTTAGAATCTGATAAATCTTTATAAAATTTGTCAGAGAGAGTGACCTTATGAATTGTTCTTGAATCCTTAATAACGGTAACCTGAAATATTTCATTAGTGATTTTGAGAACTTCAATCAATTTTCAACCTTACATTTACCTTTAAAGTTTTCGACATACACCCCAAAACCTTTGTTCCCATTAAGATAGTCCGATACTTCCTGGCTATCTAAGTTAATACTTAATCTTCGAACATTCAAAAAATTTGAATCACATTTAATAATATTATTTTTCCAACTACATTCAATATTATTTAAACCTTGAAGGACTCCATCGACAAATTTATAATCATTAATTTTTATTTCTTCTTTAATCCCAGAAGAGCCAAGTAGCTCAAACTGACTTAATCCTGTACATTTATAGTTAATAGATTTTTCTTCACCCACCACATAAGTGCTTAAAAAGAAAAGGAAGGTAAGAATAGTAGTTTTAATATTTTTTTTAAAAATAAGGCTCATAAGCTTATTGAGTTAACTCCTGCATACATTTAGTAAAGCTAGTGGTCCCTATATTAAACCCTAAGCGCTCACATTTTTTTCTAGCAACCGCACCACTAAGTCTTTTAGAAGATTTTCCATCAATATTTAATTCTTCTTTAAGTTTACCAGCATAGTTACACTTAAATTCGAAAATATCTTGCATTATAAAATCAGCACCAGATTTAATAATACTATTTTGGTCTAAGCCACCATATATTTTACAAGATCGAATCATGAAAGAATTAGGGTCTTCCCCACTATAATACTCATCAATAATTTTTCCAGTATAGTCATTATGAGGTGCTGGATATTGGGTTTCTTTGACAAGGCTATTTGAACATCCGGTAACCAAGAAAAAAAGAAATAAAATATTTATTCGAACAATTTTTTTCATGAATTTAAATTATAACGTTACTAAATTTACTTGCACAATTATATTCTAGCGTTTAGTTCCTGATATTAGAACCCATCCATCTTTTCTATGTGAGGGGTCGAAATCAAACCATGGACTGTAGATTTTTTTTATATCATCCTCTTGAGATTCAAGTATTCCAGAAAGTGCTATTTTACCATCTGTTTTACAGTGATTTGCAAGAACAGTTACAAGGACACAAAGTGCACTTGAAAGAATATTTGCAACTATAAGATCCGCCTTAAATTCTATTTTTTCATTAGCATTACTCCATGATATCGTAACACCGTTCATTTTCGAATTATCTTTGCTTGCCTTAATAGCTTGGTTATCGATATCTACACCAATAACTTGTTTTGCCCCTATTTTTTTTGCTGCAATACCTAAAATTCCTGAACCACATCCATAATCTAAGACAGATAAATTTTGTTTTATATTATCAAGTAGCCATAAAAGACAAAGGTGCGTTGTTGGATGTGTCCCAGTCCCAAAAGCTAACCCAGGATCTAAGATTAAATTGATAGCATTTTTATCTTGGATTTCATGCCATGTTGGAATGATCCATAATTTATCATTGATACGAATTGGTGAAAATTGAGTTTGTGTTGACTTCACCCAATCCCTATCTTCAACTTTTTTAGTTGAGAGTGATAAAATAGCATCACTAAACTTATTCTTTAGCGCCGCTTTTATTATCTCAATATTAATTTTTTTTTCGAATAGTGCTTGTACGGTATTATTTTCCCAAAATTGTTGAGACTGAATATTAGGTACTCCGAAGATTAGCTCTTCATTATTTTGATTAAGGTTTGTATCCTCAATTGAGGTAGAAATTGCACCAAGCTCAATTAGATAATCACTTATTGAATCGACATCTTCTTTATTTATTTGAACAATTAGATTTGCCCAAGACATTTTTTATGATTTTATTCCAAGTTTATTTTCTAGATAATGAATACTGACACCACCATCTTTGTAAGCCAAATCGTTCATTAAATCTATATGAAGAGGGATATTAGTTTTAATTCCTTCAATGACTATTTCTGATAAAGCAATTCTCATCCTCGCAATTGCTTGTTCTCTAGTATTACCAGAAGTTATTATCTTACCAATCATAGAATCATAATGAGATGGTACTTTATAGCCACCGTATGCATGCGTATCAACTCTAACCCCTGGGCCACCAGGTAAATGGAAGCGAGTAATTATTCCTGGGGAGGGAGTAAAATTATATGGATCTTCAGCATTAATCCTACATTCAATTGAATGGCCATTTATATTAATATCTTTCTGCCTTAAGGCTATTTTTTTTCCGAACGCAACATTAATTTGTTCTTGAACAATGTCAATGCCTGTAATTAATTCTGTAACTGGATGTTCAACCTGTAATCTAGTATTCATTTCAATGAAGTAAAACTCCCCGTTCTCATAAAGAAATTCAAAAGTCCCAACCCCTACATACCCAATTTTTTTACATGCATCAGCACAACGGGATGCGATTTTTAGTTTTTGTCTTTCAGGAATTCCTGGAGCAGGAGCTTCTTCTATAATTTTTTGATGTCTTCTTTGGAGAGAGCAGTCACGATCCCACAAATGCACTACATTTTTATGTTTGTCTGCCAACACCTGGAATTCAACATGCCTAGGGTTTTGTAAAAATTTTTCCATATAAACAACTGGATTTCCAAACGCTGCTTGAGCCTCACTTTTTGTCATTGCAACAGAATTTAATAACGCAGCTTCAGTATGTACAACACGCATACCTCTTCCACCACCACCACCAGAAGCTTTAATAATTATCGGGTATCCTATTTTTTGTGCAATATTAAAAATTTCTGATGGATCATCTGGTAAAGCCCCTTCAGAGCCCGGAACACAAGGAACACCAGATTTTTTCATTGAATCCTTTGCGCTTACTTTATCTCCCATCAATCGAATTGTTTCTGAATTAGGGCCAATAAAAGAAAATCCACTTTTCTCAACACGCTCAGCAAAATCAGCATTTTCAGAAAGAAATCCATAACCTGGATGAATGGCTTGAGCATCAGTAACCTCTGCTGCACTTATAATAGCTTGTATATTTAAATAGCTTAAGTTGGAAGCGGCAGGCCCTATACAAACCGACTCATCTGATAGAGCAACATATTTTGCTTCTGCGTCTGCTTCGGAATGAACAGTGACTGTTTTAATGCCCATTTCTTGGCAGGCCCGCAAGATTCTTAAAGCAATCTCACCACGATTAGCAATTAATATTTTATCAAACATAAATTATTTTTTTATCCAATAACAAATAGTGGTTCACCAAACTCAACAGGTTGACCGTTTTCAATTAGAATTTTTTTGATTATTCCATCTTGATCACATTCAATTTCATTAAGAAGCTTCATAGCCTCAATAATACATAACGTATCACCTTTCTTTACAGAAGATCCAACATCAACAAATGGTTCGTCTTCTGGCGACGCTGCTCTATAAAAGGTACCTACCATAGGTGAATTAAGGGTATTGCTATCATTAGTGGACGGTACTTCTTTTTCAGCTGCCACAATTGGTCTTGGTTCATTTTGGATAGAATGATTCTGGATCAACTCTGGCTGTGTTTGAAGTAGCTGAGGTTGGAATGCTGATGGAGTATTCCGGCTAATTTTTACTTTTTCCTCGCCTTCGGTTAGCTCAAGTTCTGATATGCCTGATTCCTCGACCAAATCAATTAATTTTTTTAATTTTCTTAGATCCATAATTACCTCTTATTTGTTTAATTTTGCGGCGTAATTTAACGCAGCACAATATCCCTCTGCACCTAAGCCGCTGATAACACCAACAGCAATGTCAGAGAAGAAAGAATTTTTTCTAAAGGATTCACGAGCATATACATTTGAAATATGTACCTCAATGAATGGTATTTTCACAGCAGCAAGCGCATCTCGTATTGCAACTGAGCTGTGTGTATAAGCTGCTGGGTTGATTATAATAAAGTCACTATCTAAAGATTGAATTTTATCAACTATCTCAGCTTCACTATTACTTTGAAATGTATCAATATTAAGATTTAGTTTGGTTGCTTTGTCTTTAAGGGAATTATTGATATCCATTAGGGTATGAGTTCCATAATGATCGGGTTCTCGTTGCCCAAGTAAATTCAAGTTTGGACCATGAATAACAGTGATATTTTTAATTTTCATAATTTAAACCAACATAAATATTGCATACAGAAAGCTATTTTAGACGAAAATGAATACTTTTGTCTACATTTTAATGGTTTTTAATGGTTTTTTATTCAATTATTTTAACTAAGTACTTTTTTAAGCTACTTATATTTAATCTACCATAAAATGCCTCTTGTATTTTACCACTTGGAGTAATTAGGACAGTGAAGGGTAAAATACCTTTTTCATTTCCTAGAGATTTAGAAATTTCTAACCCATCCATATCGTTCGAAATATATGAATCATACTGAATAGGGGTTTTATCAAGGAAAATTTTAACAGCCTCAATTTCATCAATAGCAATTCCAACAAGTTGAACCTTATTATTATTTTTTGCAAGCTCGTTGAGCTCAGGAATTTCATCTCTACATGGAGCACACCATGTTGCCCAAAAGTTTACCAATAACCATTTATTCTTATATTGAGAGAGAGAGACGTTATTATTATTTAAATCTTTACTTTGAGAATTAAAAAAAACTTCAGCTTGAGTCACGTTGTTATAAGAAGGAGTATTTTTACTAAGATATAACCCAGCAAGACTACTAACCAAACCTATCAGGATTACTAAAAATACAAATTTATATTTAGTCATTTTATTGCCTTTATAAGAATAGAAGAAAATTCTTTACTATTTTTAAATCCAATAGTTCTAAGCTCTTTTACTTCCTGACCTTCAGAATTAAAGAAAATAATTCCTGGTGGCCCAAAAAGATCGAATTTTTTGAGAAGAATTTGATGATTTTTATTATTTTTAGTTACGTCAACCTGAAGCAGCTCAAACTTACTCATTAAATTAATTACAGAAGGATCGTTAAATGTAAATTTTTCATATTCTAAGCAGGCAACACACCAATCAGCATAAAAATCAAGAATGATTGGCTTTCTATCTGAGTCGTTTAACAAAATTTCTAACTCATCGAGGCTCCTGATAGTTGAAAATTTTTGGTTATGTTGCTGACCAGATTCTGGAATCATTGGTTTAGTTTGAAAAATAATAAAGCAAATAATAATTAAGCTTAAAAGAGTTGAAATTATTTTAGTAATTTTTTTTGTTTTATTATTTGACCAGGTAAAATAAATAATTGAAACAATAAGGATTAAGAAAAGGCTGTAGAAAAATACTATTTCTGTTAGCAAAGGCCTAGTAATATAAATAGACATAGCCAGTAATATAAAGCCCATTAATTTTTTAATATTTATCATCCATGGCCCAGGCTTAGGAATAATTTTAATGGAAAATATTCCAATAGCTAAAAGAGGGAAGCTCATGCCAAGACTCATAAAGAAAAGTGAGCTACCCCCAAGAATTAAATCTTGAGATTTACCAATATAGAGAATTGCTGCTGCCAGAGGAGGCGCGACGCACGGGCTTAAAATTAATGAAGAAACTAAACCAAGAATAAAAACATTAAATGAGTTTTCTAGTTTGTATCTCTGTGTGACATTTGTGACTTTATTTTGCACAAAAGAAGGAACAGACAGTTCAAATAATCCAAACATTGCAATAGCGAAGATTACATAAAGGAAACCAGCAAATAAAATAAAGTTAGTGTTTTGTAAGCTTGAAGATAAAAGTGTTCCTGTCAAGCCAGCAATAATTCCAAGTAAGGTATATGTGAAAGTAATTCCTCCAACATAGCTGAGCGTTAAGCGAAATGCATTCTTTGGGTTAGAGGAGACAATAATGCCTGAAAGTATTGGAACCATTGGTAACACGCACGGAGTCATCGACAACAAAAGACCTGAAAAGAAAAAACCTATTAAAGTTATAATAAAATTCTGTTCGGAAATCTTAGAAATAATAGTGTCAGTTTCTGATATTTCAATATTCGATGGATAATTTTTTACATTACTTGACTGAATAATTTTAGAAATAGGGGGGTAGCACAACCCCTTATCGCTGCATCCTTGATATTTAAGAATAATATTATAATTATCGAGAAATGGTGTTTTGGGTAATATCTTTAAAGTAGTTGAGTTATAAAAGACTTCTTGCTTACCAAAAAATTCATCTTCCTTGATTATCCCATTAGCTATAATTACTTTGATTTCTGAATTCGGGTCAATACTTACATTTGTTTTGGCTTTGTACATATAGTAACCAGGAGCAATTGTAAATTTTATATTTAACTCGCTTAAATCGTCAGGGCTGTAAATTTCGTACTTAAATGCTTCGTCAGCAGATAAAAAAGAATCTTTTTTATTATAAAAAGATGAGCTTTCGTTCTCAGCAAAAGCAAAAGAAAAAATAAATAATGATAAAAAGGCTATTAAGATTTTTTTTAGGTGTCGTTTCATCTTTTAAGGTCTCTTATAAGTCTATAATTATAGTATTATTAGAATAAATTCTGTATTTAATTAAATTAGTGAATATCATAACCCAATACTTATGCGCTCGATTCTTCTTTTCGGATTAATTCTATTACCATTTGCTGAGATTTGGGGCTACTTCAAATTTGGAAGCTTGTATGGCTGGTGGTTTTTACTTTATTTAATAGTGATGGCAGTTTTAGGCTGGCGACTGATCCAAGAAGAAAAAACATTAGTCTTATCACGGTTTATGAGCACCATGGCTCATGGGGGAAATCCTATGAAACTTATAGTTGGGGCAGCAAAAAATTTGATGGCAGGAGGTTTATTTTTATTCCCTGGAATTTTTACTGATATTATTGCCTTCATTCTTTTGCTTATACCAATGTCAGGAGATGATGAGAGCTTAAATAAAAATGAGGCAAGTCCGTTTGGTAAAAAGAAAGGAACTAACAGTGATGACATAATCGAAGGAGAGTATCATCGCGATGATGATCTAAAATAAAATATGCCTTACACAGTGACTTTAAAATCTTCAGGAAGAACGTTTCAGGTAAAACCTAGTCAGACTATTTTAGAAGGGGCTGTTGATGCCGGCATTACAATTCCTTATGCATGTAGAAATGGGATGTGTGGTTCTTGCAAGGGAAAGTTAGAGATAGGAAATGTAATGTTGGAAGACTACCAAGAATCAGCTCTTACAGAACAAGAAAGAGCAGATGGATTAATATTGTGCTGCAAGGCATTAGCTATTGAGAACATTACGATTGATATTAGAGAGAGCGAAGGAGAAGAAGTGGCAAAGTCGAAGGTAACACCAGTCAGAGTTGAATCATTAGAGAAGCTTAATAAAGATGTTATTAAAATGATGTTAAAACTTCCTGGAAATGAAAACTTAAAATTTAAAGCTGGACAATATATTGAGTTTATTATGGGCGATAATTCTAGAAGAGCTTTCTCATTAGCTAGCCCTCCTCATGAAAATTTACTAGAGCTTCACCTAAAATTGGTTGAGGGTGGGAAATTTACTCAATATGTATTTAATGAAATGACAGAAAAGTCAATTCATCGAATCGATGCCCCTATAGGGCAATTTTATTTACGTACAAGTGAAAAGCCAATCGTTTTTGTAGCGGGAGGGACAGGTTTTGCTCCTATCAAATCAGTAATTGAAGATATGATTTTTAATAAAATTAGGCGACCAATTTTTTTGTATAGAGGAGTCGGTACATTTGATGATTTATATATGAATGACCTTTCCTTAAAATGGGCAAATAGCATAGATGAGTTTAAGTACATCCCTGTTTGCGAGGCTAAATCAGATATTAGTCCATTGAGGATTGGGTTAGTGCATGAAGCTGTCCTCGAAGATCTTCAATCTTTTGATAATGTTCAAGTTTATTGCTGTGGTGCACCAGGCTTAGTACAAAATGCTTTTGAATCTTTTGTGAGCCAAGGCTTGCCTGAGGATGAATTTTTTGCAGACAAGTTTACGTTTGCACCACCAAAAAAATAATCAATATCTGATGTTAATTAGATTTAACAATCTTCAGCAATGAATTTAAAGCTATGTCATTTGTAAGAATAATATTATCACAAGTTAAATCAAGCACTTCCTTAATGCGAGGATGATTAACGATAACTTTTGTTGTTTTAAGCCATTGCCAATCATCTCCTTTATTTTGAGCTAGGAAATGTATTGCACTTTCATGGCTTGTAATTAATAAAAAAATAGAATTGTAAGCTTTAATTTCTTGTTGGATTTTCTCAAAATTAATTGGCAGATAATTTCTAATATAACATTCACCGTAGTCTACATCTGCACCTTTTTTTTCAAGCATTTTTTTTAAACTCTCACGACCCCCGATCCCCCTGACAACCAATACTTTTTTATTTTGTATGTGCTTAAATACTTTATTTTTTAATAAATACTTAGAATCAAAGTTTTTTTTAGGGTAATGAACATTGATATCAAAATTATCTTTTAGGGCTTTCTGAGTGGCGGGGCCAATACTGGAAAAAATAATATGCTTTGGTAATTTAATTGAAAGTTTATTAGCGCGGCTAATAAAAAATTGCACTGCATTGGTACTGATGAATATAATATGCTGGTAATTTTTTAAATTATTTAGAATTTCGTCAAATCTATCATAATTTGTAAGAGGAATTATCTCAGTCAAAGGATGGCTAAGTAATGAAATATTTGTATTTTCTAGCCCCTTCAATAGATCAATATTTTTTTTAGAAGGTCTAGTAGATATGAGAGCAATATTTTTTTTTACAACATTTAGGTTCATAGGCTAGAAAGAATATCCTTAGCTCCCTTATCAATCAGAATCTGACTCAGAGCTTCCCCAAGTTTGTAAAAGTCTAATTTATTACCACTTATTTCACCATGAACAATTTGAGAACCATCTGGCGATGCTACAAATCCTTTTATAATAAAGTCATTACTGGATATTGTTGCAAAAGCCCCTAAAGGAACAGTACAGCTACCAGCGAGCGACCGGCTGACTGTTCTCTCTGCTAAAACGCATCGAGATGTATCATCATCATTGAGAGATTTTAGAATCTCATTAAGCTCTTTATTGCCATTAAGCACCTCAATGCCAAGGGCTCCCTGACCTACTGCTGGAATACTAATTCCAGTATCTAAATAAGCCCTAATTCGTGGTTTTAGGTCTAATCGTATAAGTCCCGCTGCGGCTAAAATAATTGCATCATAATGACCATCATCTAATTTATTTAAACGTGTTTGCAAATTACCTCTTAAGGGCTCTATTATTAAATCCGGATATTTTGCCTTGATTTGACTTTGCCTTCTTAGGCTTGATGTACCAATAACCGAACCTTTCGGCATAGTATCCATAGAGTTAAAATTATTAGAAATAAATGCATCTCTTGGATCTTCACGTTTTGTAATTGCAACAAGTTGAAATTCCTCAGGAATATCCATTGGCAAATCCTTCATAGAGTGTACGGCTAAATCTGCTTTTTTTTCTATTAAGGCGTTCTCAAGCTCTTTGATAAAAAGACCTTTCCCACCAATAAGCGCAAGGGATTGATTAACTAAAATATCACCCTGCGTCTTAAACCCTTCAATATTAATTTTAATATCAGGAAATAATAAATTGATTTTAGATTTGATAAACTCTGCTTGCCACATAGCAAGTGTACTTTCTCTAGATGCAATTGTAATTTTTTTAATCATAATAATTTCTAGATTTTAGCACAGAGACTATTGTTAGATTAGTCATATGATTAGCAATTTTCATATATAATTCATTGAATTAACGAATAAAAAAATAAAATGAAAAAAAATACAAAAAAATGGTCAGAAAGGTTCTCTGAACCTACTAGTGAAATAGTTAAGAGGTACACAGCGTCAGTTAATTTTGATCAAAGGTTAGCGATATTTGATATTCAGGGTTCCCTTGCGCATGTAGAAATGTTAAAAAAACAAAAAGTAATCTCAGTGACCGATTCTAGTTTGATAATAAAAGGACTAAAACAAATAAAAAAAGAAATTATTGCTGAGAAATTTAAATGGTCGGTTGATTTGGAAGATGTCCACTTGAATATAGAAAGTAGACTAACTCAAATCGTCGGTGCAGCAGGAAAAAAACTACATACAGGAAGATCAAGAAATGATCAGGTTGCGACTGATATGAGACTATATCTAAGAGAAGTTGTTGATTTAACTATTAATCAGATTAAAGTTTTACAAAAAGAAACTTTAAATTTGGCTGATAAGCATATTATGACAATTATGCCAGGCATGACTCATTTACAAATTGCTCAACCTGTAAGTTTTGCCCACCATTTGCATGCCTATTACGAAATGTTGGAAAGAGATAAAGCGAGATTCGAAGATGCTAGAAAAAGAATTAATACTTTACCTTTGGGTGCTGCAGCATTAGCAGGTACCTCTTATCCTATTGATAGAAAGTTTGTAGCTAAATTACTGAAGTTTGACGACGTTATGGAAAATTCTATTGATGCCGTATCAGATAGAGATTTCTTAATTGAATTTAATTCAAATGCATCTATTTTAATGACCCATTTATCTAGGTGGTCTGAAGAGTTGATTATGTGGTCTAGTCCATTTTTTGAATTTATTGAAATTTCAGACAGTTTTTGCACTGGTTCAAGTATTATGCCTCAAAAAAAGAACCCAGATGTTCCTGAATTAGTTAGGGGTAAAGTTGGTAGAGTTAATGGCCATTTATTGAGCTTACTTACATTGATGAAAGGACAGCCACTTGCATACAATAAAGATAACCAAGAAGATAAGGAGCCAATATTTGACGTAGCTGATACGATTTCAGATACTCTAAATATCTTCGCTGAAATGATTTCTAAGTTGACAATATTTCCTAATAAAATGGAAGCAGCAGCACTAAAAGGTTATTCAACAGCAACAGATTTAGCTGACTATTTAGTAAAAAAAGGGATGACGTTTAGAGAAGCTCATGGAATTGTAGCAAAAGTAGTCAAGTTTGCAATTAATGAACAACGTGACTTATCTGAGCTTGAATTAAAAGCCTTTCAAAAATTTAGTAAATTAATTGATAAAGATGTTTTTAGTTGCTTAACTCTCAAAGGCTCTATTCAATCAAGAAAACATATTGGTGGCACGGCTTTTAATACTGTTAAAGCGGCTCTCAAGCGGGCCAAACAAAAGATGAAGAAGTAGTAAAGGACTTATGGTCGATTTCGTAGAAATTCCAAGTGTGATACAAATGGCAGTAACACCAGCTTTTTTATTAACTGGAGTAGGAGCTATTTTATCAGTTATGACAGCTCGTTTAACAAGAATTGTAGATCGCTTTAGAGTTTTACATATAGAATCAAAAGTATTGTCCGAATATCAAAAAAAAGAGTTAGATCTTCTAATACTTCGCGGTCGCTGGACTCACTGGGCAATAGCTTTAACGACAATTTCTGCTTTATTTATTTGTATGTTGATCGCAATGATATTTATATCGACCGAAGTTAGCTTTAATCTAGATCAATTTATATCTATACTTTTTATTATGGCAATGACAGCATTAATTTTTGGTCTTTTAAGTTTTTTAAAGGAAGTGGGCTTATCAAAAAGCGTTATTAATATTATTGAATAGTATTTTTATTTTCTCAAGCAACATTACCACCAGACCTATCTGTTTAAATAACTTCTTCTTACTTTATCGGAAAAGATTGCTAAGGTTATAGCCAGCTGCAGTGGTCAGACTTAATATATCATCAACTGATCTTTTTCCAGATTCTGATAGAGCCCAAAGCATGCTTGATCTTGTCCCCGTTCTGCAATAGGCAAAAATTGGCTTTTTAGCTTCATCATAGTGGTCACTGAATTCATCAACATCTTTTTGTGATATTTGCCCGCCAATAACGGGCTGGTGAACAAACTTTAGACCATTTTCATTGGCTTTCTTGCTAATACTTTTAACTGAGACTTGATCTTTTTCTTCATTATCAGGCCGATTACAAAAAATAGTTTTAAAGCCCGCTTCTTTTAATTTTTTAACATCATCCTCATTAATTTGATCGGAAACTACGTAGTCATCAATAATTTTATTTAACATCATGATCTTGGTCCCTTAAAAAAATTTGTAAAAGTTCGTTTAAAAAATTTTGGCCTAAAATTGTTGGTTTAATCCTACCATCATTTTCTGAGATAAGTTGTTTCTCTTTTGCCATTGATAGTTCTTTTTTTATCTCACTGATATGAAGATTTGTTCTACGCTCAAAATTATTAATTTCAAATCCGTCATTAAGCCTTAATGCATTCATCATATACTCAAAAATACGATCATTATTTGTTAGTAAACGTTCTTCATTAAAATAGCTATTTTTATTTACTTCAGAGAGGTAATACTTTGGGTTTTTATGACAAGCATAACGCTGTATCGAGTCTCCTGATGTTATTTTACTATGCGCCCCAGCACCAATACCTAAATAATCACCAAAATTCCAGTAATTTAAATTATGTCGACATTGGTTCTCATTTTTTGCGTATGCAGAAGTTTCGTAATGATTAAAATTAGCATTTATTAGCTCCTCTCTAACAAGATCAAATAGTTTTGAACTGTCATCATGATTAGGAATTTTAGGAGGGTGTTTATAAAAAAAAGTATTAGGCTCAATTGTAAGGTGGTAATAAGATATGTGGTTAGAACCGATATCTAAAGCTATTTTAATATCCTCTTTAAGTTCTAACTTTGTTTGTTCTGGTAAGGCAAACATTAAATCAATATTAACTTTATCAAATAATTTAACTGCAAGTTTTGCTGCCTCATAAGCTTCTTGTTTATCATGAATCCGTTCTAATTTTTTTAAATGTCCATCATTAAAACTTTGAATACCCAAAGATATTCTATTGATCCCAGCATCTTTATAGCCATAAAAATATTTTTTATCTACAGTTCCAGGATTTGCTTCGATTGTAATTTCACAATTTTCTTCAAGCCCAAATTTATGACTAATTTTATTAATTATTTTTTCAAATGCTGCAGGGCTAAATAAACTTGGAGTCCCACCACCAAAGAAAATAGAATGTATGTTCCTTCGAGAGGAAAAGTTAGTACTTTCTAATTGTTTAATTAGCGCATTTGTATAAATAATTTCATTATGTTTGATGTCTTGTCCCTGGAATTCATGCGAATTAAAATCACAGTAGGGACATTTATGAATGCACCATGGAATATGGACGTAAATCGAAAGAGGCAGAAAATATTCTTTAGACAATGTGGCAGACCATATTAATTTATTTTTTCTTTAAAGGATTGTTAAGGTCATTGATTAACTTTTGTAGAGTTTCTTTTAGTTGTTCTTCAGATACCTCCATTATTAAGCCATCTTCAAAAGCATCTTGCGCAAGTTGCTTTAACTCATCAAAGTTTTCTTTCATAACTTTAATTTTTTCGGTGCAAGAAACAATTGAATTATCATCTCTCATCCAAATCGGCCAATGGTTATCTTTTTTCTTCATAAAGTATTGTAAGTTTTTGTTTTAATTTTTGCAAAGCTTGCCCGCGGTGACTTATTCTATTTTTGAGCTCAGGTGCGAGCTCTGCAGCAGATAAGTCTGTCTTAAAATCTTTAAATATTGAATCATAACCAAACCCATTAGTGCCTTTTCTTCGTTGTAAAATTTCCCCTTGCCATATACCTTCGGTAATAATAGGTTGCGGATCCAAGAAGTTTCTAATGAAAACAATCGAACAATAGTAATGTGCTCGACGATTACTATTGTTTTCTAAGTTATTAAGCAATTTATCATTGTTAGCCTCATCATTTCTTTCCTCCCCAGAAAACCTGGCAGAAAGAACGCCTGGCTGTCCATCAAGGGATTCTACGCAAAGTCCTGAGTCATCTGCTATCACAGGAAAACCTGTTTGCTTGGATGCAAATCTTGCCTTAGCTAGAGCATTTTCAATGAATGTCTTAAAAGGCTCTTCACAAGATTTAATTCCTAATTGAGATTGTGGAATAATTTCAATTGGCAGACTAGAAAGAAGCCATTTTATTTCCTCTAATTTCTTTTCATTACTCGTTGCTATTACAATTTTATTCATATGCTAATCTGAACGTATAAGAGCATTTTGTATTTCAGTTAATTGCTTAATTCCATGTTCAGCCATATCAATTAAATTGTTCATTTCATCACGATTAAAGGCTTCCCCTTCAGCAGTACCTTGAATTTCAACAAATTTTCCAGCGCCTGTCATTACTATATTCATATCAGTGTCACAGTTTGAATCCTCCATATAATCAAGGTCAAGAAAAATATTTGAATCTTTTATCCCAAGAGATATAGCAGCGATGGAATCAACAATGGGAGAATTTTTTATAAGTCCTTTAGATATTAGGTTTTGAATAGCATCATATAATGCTACGTAAGCACCTGTAATACTTGCTGTTCTGGTACCACCATCCGCCTGTATGACATCACAATCAATTTGAATTGTTCTTTCACCAAGTATTTCTAAGTCAATAACTGATCTCAGACTTCTTCCAATTAACCTTTGAATCTCTTGAGTTCTTCCAGATTGTTTCCCTCTTGAAGCTTCTCTTGTCATTCTTGTTGATGTTGATCTAGGTAGCATTCCATACTCAGCTGTAACCCAACCTTGATTTTTACCTTTTAAGAAGGAGGGTATTTTCTCTTCAATACTTGCTGTGCATATAACATGAGTATCACCACATTTAATAAGAACAGATCCTTCTGCATGCTTAGTATAATTTCGTATAATTTCAATAGAGCGAAGCTCGTCATTCTTTCGTTGGGATAGTCGCATGTATTTCCTTTAGATTAATTCATTAATATTTAATTATAATCTATTGGTATCTTTAAATATAAGTTGATTTATTATAGTTTTACTATAAAAGAAATAAGATTGTAAAATAATAAAACATTTTATTAGAGAGTAATTATGATTTCAAGTATGACAAGTTTCTTTTTTGGGGAATACGAAACAAAATTTGGTAATATAGTCCTTGAGATTAAGACATTAAATAGTCGATATTTTGAACTTCAGCTAAAATTAAGTGAAGAGCTTAAAACTTTAGAGCCTAAAATAAGAGCTCAAATTGTTAAAAATATAAGTCGGGGTAAGGCTGAGTATAAAATATATCTCAAACCAGTAGGTGATGATTTTAATTCAAATAATATTGATCTTACTCAGATAAAAAAATTAATTCAAACTTCTGAAAAAATAGCTTCATATATTAAGACTCCTCAACCAATAAATCCCATTGATTTAATGAAACTTTCAGGGTTTAAAAAAAATAAATTGGAAATACAGAAGATTGAAAAAGTTCTTTTGAGCCTTTCAAAGCAAGCTCTTGTTAGACTAATAATAGACAGGAAAAGAGAAGGGGCAAAAATAAGAAAAATTATTATACTTAAACTGAATTTAATAGAGAAATTAGTTTTAAAGGTAAAAAAACTTATGCCATCAGCTATTAAGTCTCACCAAAATAAAATTAGAAATAAGTTTAAAGCCGTTTTAATTGATATTGATCAAGATCGTCTAAAACAAGAATTCCAAATTTTTGTTCAAAAAGGTGACGTGGAGGAAGAACTTGACAGATTGGGTGCTCATATTTCAGAATTACGAAGACTGTTAGACAAATCTGAGCCTGTTGGTAAAAAGATAGATTTTTTAATGCAAGAATTTAATAGGGAAGCAAATACATTGGGATCAAAATCAATTTCAACTGATATTTCGAAAATATCAGTTGATTTAAAAGTTTTAATTGATCAAATTAGAGAACAAATACAAAATATAGAATAGATTATATGAAATCATCAAAAGGAAATTTATATATTATTACGGCGGCATCCGGTGCAGGAAAAACTTCGCTGGTTAAGGCTATGGTGTCTGAAATCCCCAATATAAAAGTTTCTATATCTTTTACAACAAGACAGCCAAGATCTGGTGAAATAGATGGAAAAGATTATTTCTTTTTAGATGAATTTAAGTTTAAAGAAATGAAGAATAATGGAGATTTTTTGGAGAGTGCAGAATGCCACGGGGCATTTTATGGTACATCAAAATCAACAGTAAAAATGGCAATTGAAAAAGGTGAAGATATTATTCTAGAAATAGACTACCAAGGAGCATTTAGTGTTAAGAAATTATTCCCAGAATCTATTAGCATTTTTATAATCCCTCCATCAATTCATGCTTTAGAAAGTAGGTTAAACAGGCGCGGTCAAGATAGTAAAGAGAATATTAAGTTACGAATAGCCGCAGCTAGAAATGAAATGAGTCATTTAGAGAAATTTGACTATGTTACAATTAATGATGATTTCGAAAAAGCTTTGTTCGAACTTAAGGCAATTATTCAGTCCAAACCAGAAGCTTGTAAATTAAAAACAGAGAATCAAGTTATAAATCATAAATATTTAATTGATGAGTTAAAGAAATAAATTAAGGGGGATGTAAGATGGCAAGAATTACAGTAGACGATTGTTTAGAACAAATACCTAATAGGTTCCAATTAACTTTAGTAGCAGCATTTAGATCTAGGCAGCTTGCTAATGGTGCAGAGTCACTTATTGATGATACTGGCTCAAATGACAAACCTTCTGTGATGGCATTGAGAGAAATTGCAGCTGGATTAGTTGGACCAGAAATCCTTAAAAAAAGTACAACTTAACAAATAGAGAATATTCTCTATTTAATATCTTGATAAATGGATAAAACCGCTCAAAATAATAAGGCGGAAAAACTATTAAAAGTTCTAGCCCCACTTTTACCTGCAGATAACCAAAACTCAAAACTGACAAAGCTATTAAAAGTATATCTTCCACAAAAAGAGATAGAGTTAGTCTGGGAGGCATATCGTTACAGTGAGAAAGCCCATATAGGACAAAAAAGGATAGGTGGAGAAGCTTATATTTCTCACCCTGTATCAGTAGCATGTATTGCATCAGAATTTCACCTAGATGCAGCTTCAATTCAAGCGGCATTACTCCATGATGTAGTAGAAGATACTTCGTCAACAGGAGACGATATCGAGAAAAAATTTGGCTCTCAGGTTGCAAAATTGGTCGACGGTTTGTCAAAGTTAGATAAAGTCCATTTTGCTGATGATACCGAAGCACAGGCAGAGAATTTTAGAAAAATGTTATTAGCAATGTCACAGGACGTTAGAGTAATTTTAATAAAGCTCGCAGATCGATTGCATAATATGCAAACACTAGAACCATTAAAGCCATCAAAAAGAAAGAAAATCTCTCAGGAAACGACAGATATATATGCACCAATTGCAAATAGATTGGGATTAAATAATGTTTATCAAGAATTAGAAGATTTAAGTTTTAAGTATATACATCCTTTAAGATATAAAACTATTACCAAGGCAATTATTGCTAGTCGAGGTAATAGAAAAGAGATTATTGAAAAAACTCTTATCGCAATCAAAGATAAATTAGAAACGTCAGAAATAAAAGCAGAAATAACTGGGCGAGAAAAAAATTCTGCAAGTATCCACAGGAAAATGCTGAACAAACACACAAACTTTTCTCAAATTAATGATATATATGGTTTTCGAATTGTTGTCAGTGACTTAAATGAATGCTATCTAACCTTGGGCGTATTACACTCATTATACAAACCTATCCCTGGTAAATTTAAAGATTATATTGCCATACCAAAAGCTAATGGTTATCAATCTCTCCACACAACATTATTTGGTCCATTTGGTATGCCTTTTGAAATTCAAATTAGATCAGAAAATATGCATAAATTAGCTGAAGCTGGTGTGGCAGCTCACTGGCTGTATAAAAATAAAGATGCACATGTTACAGAGCTTCAACAACAAACTAACCAATGGTTAAAAAGGCTACTTGAAATTCAAACAGAAACTAGTGATTCATTTGAATTCTTAGAACACCTTAAAATTGACTTATTCCCTGACGAGATATATGTGTTTTCACCAAAAGGTAAAATTTTTGCCTTACCGAAGGGTTCTACAACAATTGATTTCGCATATGCTGTTCATACGGTCGTTGGAAACAGTGCTATGTCTGCAAAAATAAACCAAGAACTGGTTCCCTTGAGAAAAGAATTAATGACTGGTGACCACGTTGAAATTATTACTGCATCTGTTGCGAAACCAAACCCAGCTTGGCTTAATTTTATTGTTACACCAAAAGCTCGATCACAAATAAGACTTTATCTTCGATCTGCTGAAAGTAGAGACCTTATTATTTTAGGAAATAGTATGCTAAACAATGCACTTAAAGCCTTTCATGTTTCTCCGACATCAATAAAGAAAAAACATTGGGATAAATTAATTTTAGATTACCATTTGGATTCTAAAGATAACATTCTTATTGATATAGCATTAGGGAAAAGAATTAATGTAATGGTCGCACATCAATTAACCAGCATTATAGATGGTTCGAAACAAACAAAAAAACAAACAAAGTTCCTAGATGTAATTACCATAAAGGGATCCGAAGGAATGGCAATAAAACTTTCAATTTGTTGCTATCCAATTCCCGGGGATCCAATTCTTGGTTTTATTAATAAAGACAGAGGACTAATAATTCATACTCATGACTGCCTAGCTATTAGAAACTCAAAATTAGATCATGAAAAGTGGGTTGATGTTGAATGGGAGCCAAATCCAGAAACATATTTTAATGTAAGTTTGAATATATTAGTTATAAATGAGCGTGGAGTACTAGCAATAATTACATCTGCTATATCGGATTCAGAAGCTAATATAGATAATATTTCTGTTGATGAAGGCGATGGCAGTTCTTTTGCAAATATAAAGCTCATTGTTCAAGTTCGCAACCGTATACATTTAGCAGATTTAATCAGGAATTTAAGGAAAATCCCTAAAATTAATAAAATCAATCGTGTAAAATCTTTGCATTAAAACAAGGAAAATAAATAATGAAAAAAATAGCCATAAACTCAACAAATGCACCTGAAGCCATTGGGCCTTACAGCCAAGCAATTCGAAAGGGGAATCTAGTTTTTTTATCGGGGCAAATCCCATTAGATCCCAATACAATGAAATTAGTAGACGGAATTGAAGCACAAATCAAACAAGTATTTGAAAATTTAAACCAAGTTATAAAGGCAGCAGGGGCTAATTTTGATGACGTTACAAAATTAAATATTTATTTAACTGATTTATCACACTTTACCCTAGTAAACGAAATTATGAGGACATACTTTACAGAGCCATTTCCTGCAAGGGCCGCAATTGGAGTCGCATCCCTTCCAAAAGGATCCTTGGTTGAGGCTGATGGATTTTTAGTTTTAGAGTAATTAGTTAAATTGGCAAAACCAATATTCACAGAAATTCAATCAAAAAAATTAAAAAAATTAGGAATCCAGAATTCATTTGATTTACTTCTCCATCTTCCTCTAAGATATTTAGATGAAACAAAGATTGAGTTAATAAAAAATATTACACCAGGCTTCATGTATCAAATCGAAGCAAAAATAATTAGTATAGAAGTATCGTATCGGCCAAGAAAAAATTTAACGGTTTATGTTAAAGACATATCTGGTGATTTAAAGTTAAGATTTATGAATTTTTATCCAAGTCAAATAAAGCAATTCGAAGAGGGCAATATCTTAAGGATCTATGGTGAGATCAAATTAAATACTTTTTTATTTGAAATGATTCATCCTCAATATGAATTTGTTTCCTTAGATACCCCACTTAAAAATTTTTATACACCAGTTTATCCAACTACTGAAGGACTATCTCAAAAGCTAATTTTTAAATTAGTACAAAAAGTTTTTGAACAGGAAGATTTAGAGAAGCAAAACCCAGATTATTTTGGAAGTTTGTATAAAAAAAATTCTCTCCCATCATTATTAGAAGCATTGAAATCAATTCATAAGCCTGAAAAAAGATATGAAAAAAAATTATTTGACGAAAAAAAGAGTATTTTTCATCAGAGATTAATTTATGATGAACTGCTTGCTCATCAATTATTTTTTCGTGGTAAATACCATGAAAATAAGTCATATAAATCTAAACCAATTTTATATTCGCATAATATTCAAAAAGAATTTTTGAATAATTTAGAATTTGAATTAACGAATCAGCAACAATCTGTATTTACGGAGATTAAAAATGACTTAAGTCAAAGTTATCCAATGTATCGGTTACTTCAAGGAGATGTCGGGAGTGGTAAAACAGTTGTGGCTGCAATGGCTGCATTACAAGCTATCGAGTCTAGTTTTCAGGTGGCATTCTTGGCACCAACTGAAATTTTAGCAGAGCAGCATTTTGAGAAATTAGATTTATGGCTAACTAAACTCGGCATTAAAGTGGAATTATTAACAGGTAGTATGAAGCCTGCATTAAAAGCTAAATCATACGAAAGAATTAAGAATGGTGAGGCTGAATTAATAGTAGGAACCCATGCATTAATCCAAGAAAAGGTAGAGTTTAAATTTATTGGACTTTATATCATAGATGAACAACATCGATTTGGAGTTAAACAACGATTAGCATTAAGAAAAAAAAGCTTATTAAACAAAAGTTTTGAACCTCATCAGCTTATGATGAGTGCAACACCAATACCAAGAACACTAGCAATGAGTTATTTTGCAGATATGGATATTTCAATTATTAATGAAATGCCACCTGGGAGACAAAGCATTATGACAAAGGTTTTTTCAAGTGAAAAAAGAAATGAAATATTAGATACAATTAATCAGCATTGTTTAAATGACAACCAAGTTTATTGGGTGTGCCCTTTGATTGAAGAAAGTGAAACCTTACAGCTTGAGACTGCTGAAAAAACATTTTTAGATTTATCTAATTATTTTATGAGTCACAAAGTCGGATTAATTCATGGGCGACTTTCTTCAAACAACAAGAAAAAAATTATGGATGATTTTAAAAAAAATATAATTAAAATTATAGTAGCAACAACAGTGATTGAAGTAGGGGTGGATGTCCCAAACGCTACATTAATGGTTATTGAAAATGCTGAAAGAATGGGTCTTTCACAATTACATCAACTAAGAGGAAGAATTGGTCGAGGCCATAAAAAAAGTATTTGTATTTTACTGTATCAGAAGAAATTATCTGATCTTGCAAAACAGAGGTTAAAGGTAATATATGAAAATATTGATGGATTTAAGATTGCTGAGGAAGATTTAAAAATTAGAGGCCCAGGAGAGCTCCTAGGTTTAAGACAAAGCGGTCTCCCTTCATTAAGTATTGCTGATTTAGAAAGAGATCAAGAGCTTTTAGTTGCCGCGAAAAAAGATGCAGATTTCCTAATAAAAACATGGCCATCAGAATCATTAATGCACATTGCCCGTTGGAATAGAAACTATAAAGATGTAGGAAGGTCCTAACATTATGATGTGGAGTAAAAATATTCAAATAGAGAGTCAATTAAAATTCTGGCTTTTAGATATGAAGTCTTTAAGTTATCGTATTAGAAATATTGCTAAACTAGAAATTGTCCCAATTGATTCAAGAATTAGTAAAATTTTTTTAAATGAAAAAAAAATATTTGGATATAAAAAATCAGAATATTTGTACCTCAGGGAAGTCCTAATTTATGCAGATAAATTACCAATTATGTATGCGAGAACAATATTGCCTTCAAGGTGCTTGAGAGGATTTTGGCATAAAATAAAGAAATTGAACAATAAACCCTTGGCAGATATTGTATTTAGAAGAAAACATATAGTTCGCTCTAGGTTTCAATTTAAAAAATCATCTGTCAATGATGATTTTACAAAAAGAATTGCCACTTTCGATTTAAAAAATACAAATATTCTTGCTTCAAGACAATCTACTTTTAAAAATAGAGATGAAAAAGTTTTGTTAACCGAAGTTTTTTTTAATAATTTTGAAAAATTTGATTATCTAGATGGATAAATTTAATAATTTATTGAATTTAACTAGAATCCATAAACCAATAGGTATATTTTTACTCCTATGGCCAACGCTTTCAGCACTTTTCTTGGCTTCTGGAGGACTCCCAAATATAAAAGTATTAACTATTTTTATATTTGGGACAATTTTAATGAGGTCAGCGGGCTGTGTAGCAAATGATTTAGCTGACCGCAATCTAGATTGTTTTGTTGAAAGAACAAAGAACCGGCCAATAGCATCTAACCTAGTAAGTCCGAAAGAAGCTTCAATACTTTTATTAATATTAATAATATTTTCTTTTATACTTGTAATCCAATTAAATTTTATGACTATATGTATTGCTTTTATTGCCCTTATATTTTCATTAACTTACCCACTTACCAAACGGTTTTTTGCTGTGCCACAATTATATCTAGGGGTTACTTTTGGATTTGGAATATTAATGGCTTTTTCAGCTGTTCAAAATAAAATTCCTACTGAGGCATTGATCTTATTTATAGCTAACGTTTTTTGGGCTTTTGCATATGATTCACATTATGCAGTTAGTGACATGGCGGACGATAAAAAAATAAATATTCGCTCATCCCCATTAACTTTTAATAAAAAAATTATACTTATGGTGACGCTAAGTTATTTTCTAATGTTTTTAAGCTTATCTATTATTGGAATTTTAGAAAATTTCACATACATTTTTTATGTTTTATTAAGTGCGGCATTAGTAATTGCGATGTTTGGATGTTTTGAAAGTAGACAAATGGATGTAGAGAAAAATTTTAAAGCTTTTTTGAGAAATAACTATGTAGGTATTATTATATTTCTTGGTTTTGTATCACAATTATGAATTTAGAATCTGATGAACTAAATAATTGACATATAACCCTAAAATAGACTAAAATTCGCATCTTAATTTTTTTAATGCACAAACTGGTAATTATAATAAAATGAAAACATTTTCAGCAAAATCACATGAAGTTAAAAGAGACTGGCTATTGGTAGATGCAACAGATGCTACTCTTGGAAGGTTAGCAAGTGCAATCGCCCATAGATTAAGGGGAAAGCATAAAACAATCTATACACCTCATGTTGATACAGGAGATTATATTGTTGTAATTAATGCAGAGAAGTTGAAAGTAACTGGTGACAAGGCTGAAGGTAAAATTTATCACAGACATTCCGGATTTCCTGGTGGACTGTATTCAACAAACTTTAAGAAAATGCAAGAAAAATTTCCAGGTAGGGCTTTAGAGAAAGCAGTTAAAGGCATGTTGCCTAAAGGCCCTCTAGGATATGCAATGGTAAAAAAGATGAAGGTATTCGCTGGAAGTAATCATAATCATTCAGCTCAACAACCTCAACCAATAACTTTATAATTTCAGGATATATATTCGATGATAGGTAAATATTACTACGGTACCGGAAGAAGAAAAAGTTCAATAGCGAGGGTATTTATTCAGCCTGGAAAAGGAGTTATTATAATTAATAATAAACCTATGTCAGAATATTTCTCAAGGTTCACATCACAAATGATAATGAAGCAGCCATTAGAGTTAACAAACAATACTTCAACATTTGATATAAAGGTTAATGTAGTTGGTGGAGGCGAATCTGGTCAAGCTGGAGCTGTAAGACATGGTATTACAAGAGCTTTAATGGATTACGATATCGAACTTAAGCCTGATTTATCTAAAGCAGGTTATGTAACACGTGATGCAAGAGAAGTGGAGCGTAAGAAAGTTGGGTTAAGAAAAGCGAGACGTGCTAAACAGTTCTCAAAGAGATAAAATATTTGAACTAAGAAAAAGCCGCTCAAAGCGGCTTTTTTTTTAACAAGATTAATAATTAAACAATGTAGAATGTATGAAGATATGGATAATAAAATAAAAGTAAGCATTGTAGGCGGTTCGGGCTATACTGGTATTGAGTTATTAAGGCTATTATCGCTTCATCCTAATGTTGAGATACATCATGTTACTTCAAGAAATGATGCAGGTAGATATGTCTCCGAGGTTTATCCTTCTTTAAGGGGCGTATTAAGACATAAATTTGTAAACCCTGATGAGATTAATTTAAAAGAATCGAATTTGGTATTTTTTGCTACGCCTAACGGGGTTGCAATGAAATATGCTAAAGATTTAATAAATAATGGAATTAAAGTTATCGATCTAGCAGCAGATTTTAGAATTAAAGATATTAAAGAATGGGAGCATTGGTACGAAATGCAACATCAATGTCCAGACGTCTTAGAAAAGGCTGTGTACGGTCTTCCGGAGATAAATAGAGAGAAAATTAAGAATGCCGAACTTATAGCTAACCCAGGATGTTACCCAACAGCTATTCAATTAGCCTTAATTCCTTTGCTAAAAGAAGGCTTAATAGATCCATTATCAATAATAGCCGACGCAAAATCTGGAATAAGTGGGGCTGGTAAAAAGAATCAATCAGATCTTCTGATGTCAGAGGCAAGTGAAAGTTTTAAGGCTTATTCTCTCATGGGCCATAGACATAAACCTGAAATTGAAGAAAATTTAACTCATAACTCACTCTTAGGAAAAGCGAAGATTCTTTTCGTACCCCATCTCTTACCAATAGCAAGAGGTATTCACGCTACAATATATGTTAATTGTATTGAGGATTTTGACCCTTCAGTTATCTTTAATAAATTTTATGATAAAGAGCCTTTCGTTGATGTCATGAAGGTAAATTCATGCCCAGATACTAAATCAGTAAGAGGGTCTAATATGTGTAGAATATCGTTTTATAAAGTCCCCGATAGTAAACAGTTAGTAATTTTGTCTGTGATAGATAATTTAGTAAAAGGAGCGGCTGGGCAAGCAGTTCAAAATTTGAATATTATGATGGGATGGCAAGAATCGCTTGGATTAGAATTAATACCATTGACCCCTTAACAATATGAAAAATATATCAAAAAAAAGAAATTATAAGTTAACTAGAAATACAGCTAGAATCAAAACTGGAAGCGTTTGGCCTGGGTATGTAATAATGGCAATGTTTTCTTTAATTATAGGATTTGGAAGCGCATTCTATTTATTTGATGGTGGTAAATCAATTGATTTTTTAATTAAAATAGATGAATTATCGAAATATAATTCTGTTCATGAAAAAGAATTACTTGAGCGAAAGTTAGAGCTTCAGATGTCCCAGATATCATATGAAAAAATTACTACCTCATTAAAGGAAGTAAAAGAAGAGAATACTAAATTAAAAGAAAGCGTTTTATTTTATGAGAAAATTGTTGGAAAAAGAAGATAATTTATGATTTTTAAAAAAAAGAAAAAATTAGGAGCAATAAATACACTAATAGATAGAGACAATGTGATTAGAGGAAATTACTCTTACTCCGGCGGCTTGAGGCTAGACGGCAAGATTTATGGTGATTTAACTGTTGTAGAAGATTCCGGCGGCACTCTTATTATGGGTGAATTTAGCAAAATAAAGGGGAGCGTTATGGTCGAAACTGCAATAATTGCTGGCGAGATTGTTGGAAATGTTTCATGCTATGATTATTTGGAATTACATCCAAGCTCTGTTATTAAAGGTAATATTGAGTATAATTCAATAGAAATACATGCGGGAGCAAAAGTTAACGGGGAATTAAAACAAATAACTAAGGCGCAGCTAATTAAATCTAAAAAAAAATTACCTTTAACAAAAGAAAAGGTACTAGGAGATATTAAATGAACACTGAAATTAAAATGCCTACACCAATTGATTTCACAGATAACGCAGTAAACAAAGTTAAAGAGCTAATCGCTGAAGAAGGCTCACCTGACTTGAAGTTGAGAGTTTTTGTAAGTGGCGGTGGATGTTCAGGATTTCAGTATGGCTTTACTTTCGAAGAGGTAATTAATGAAGATGACACTCAAGTTGTTAAGGATTCAGTAACATTATTGATTGACCCGATGAGTTTACAGTATTTAACTGGTGCTGAAATTGATTACCAAGATAATGTTCAAGGGTCACAGTTTGTAATTAAGAATCCTAATGCAACTACTACTTGTGGTTGTGGATCTTCTTTTTCTGCTTAAAGATTAGGAACATCTCTTCTAAGCTTACCAGTATATATTTGTCTTGGTCGGCCTATCTTAGATTTGTCATTTGCTAGCATTTCATTCCAATGAGCAACCCAACCAGCTGTTCTTGCTAATGCAAAGACAGCAGTGAACATAGAGTTTGGTATTCCCAATGCTTTCATTACAATACCAGAGTAAAAGTCCACGTTCGGATATAGTTTTTTCTTAACAAAATATTCATCCTCAAAAGCAATTTTTTCTAATTTGAGTGCTAGTTTAAACAAGGGATCATTCCTAAGGCCAAGCTCATCTAATACCTCATGGCATGTGGCCTTCATTATGATAGCTCTTGGATCTTTATTCTTATAGATACGATGACCAAAACCCATCAGACGAAATGAATCTGTTTTATCTTTAGCTCTTTTAATGTATTCATTTATCCGTTGTTCATTTCTAATTTCACTAAGCATTTTAAGGGTTGCCTCGTTAGCTCCACCATGTGCTGGACCCCATAAAGATGCTATCCCGGCTGCAATACAAGCAAATGGATTCGCTCCTGAAGAGCCAACAAGTCTGACAGTAGAAGTCGATGCATTTTGTTCGTGATCGGCATGTAAAATTAGAATTTTTTCAAATGCTTTAGCTAGAACTGGATTTTGTGAGTATTTATTATTAGGGCTAGAAAACATCATATTAAGAAAATTCTCAGCATAGCTTAATTCTTCTTTAGGGTATGTAAAAGGGCGACCTTGACTGTAAGCATAACTCCATGCAGCAATTGTCGGAACCTTTGCTATCAGCCTTTGAGCTGATAATTTCCGATGGTTTTGATTACTAACCTTCATGCTTTCATCAAAATAAAATGCAGACATTGAACCCACTACACCTACCATAACTGCCATAGGGTGTGCATCTCGCCTAAATCCTTGAAATATAGTTTTTAACTGGTCGTGCGGTAAACTATGCTCCTTAATTGATTTAACGTAACTTGTTTTTTCTCGAGAGTTGGGCAATTCACCATTAAAAAGTAAGAAAGCAATATCTAAATACTCACATTTCTCAGCTAGTTGTTCGATTGGATGACCTCTGTGTAGCAACTCACCTTTTCCTCCATCAACAAAAGTTATAGCGGATGAGCATTCTGCGGTGGATGAAAAACCAGGGTCGAATGTCTTAATTGCATTTGAATGTAATGAGCTCACATCAACTGCTGGATAACCCATGGATCCCTCCGTAATAGGCAGCTCGATTTCTTTGTTTTCAATTATTAGTCTTGCTTTTAATTTAGCCATGCATTTATGTTTTTGAGTAAAGTTATAATAAAGTTTACGTATTATACCTAACCTAAGAGTTTTTTAGGAATAATGGATTGCACCAAGAATTCTAGGACCTTTAGATCCAGTAACAGCCGGTGAATTGTTAAATTGTTTTTGAATACATTTTTTTGCAAGCCAAGCAAATGCTGCAGCTTCAACTTGTTGTGAGGGTAAATTAAGCTTGTCAGTAGTATTAATATCTATCCCAGTAACTCTTTCAAGCCTATTGATAAGAAATTTATTTTTGCTACCACCACCACATATATATATCTCGTCTAAACTAGGGCAAAATTTTCTTATAGCATCATTAATTGTAACCACTGTCAATTCTAAAATAGTTCTTTGTACATCTTCAGCAGGGTGGGCTGATATATCAAATTTATTAAGCCAATCTATATTAAATAGCTCTCTCCCTGTACTTTTTGGGGGCTGCTTTTTAAAGAATAAATCTTTTTTGAAATTGTGTAATAAATCATTAACTAACTTTCCTGTCTTTGCCCATCTTCCGTGATTATCGAAGTTTTTATTTTGATGGATTTTGATCCATTGGTCTAATAGAATATTTCCAGGCCCGCAATCAAACCCAATAATTTTTTTGTTTCTTGGCAAGTAGGTAATATTGCTTATTCCACCAATATTTATGATTACTCTATTTTTATTTTTTTTAAAAAAGAATTCATTATGAAAGGCTGGTACAAGAGGTGCACCTTGGCCGCCAGCAACAATATCTCTATTTCTAAAATCAGAAACAACAGTAATATTAGTTAATTCAGCTAAAAGATTCGCGTTGCCTAGCTGCACAGAATAACCACTTTTAGGATAATGTCGGATTGTTTGGCCATGGTACCCAATACATTGAACATCATTAGCCTTTAGCTTATGTTTTTTGAGAATTTTTTTAATACCATTTGCTGTAATTTTTGCATGCGAGAGAGACATCTGTATAGAATGTTCAAGATCAGAGGTGTGTTCAGTGTGAAGTGAAAGAAAATCTTTTTTTATATTTTTATTGTATGGCATGTGAATAAATTCGATTATTTTTATACTTCGATTATTTTGATCAATTAAAATAATATCGATGCCATCTAAACTTGTTCCAGACATGACCCCTAATAATAGTGAAGAATTATTCATATTTTTAATTGTGAACTTTTTATTTTTTTATACAAGTATTTGAAATAATAAAAGTCTAATTTTTTTAAGTCTATAATTACGATAGAATTAAGTTAAATTAAATGTCGAGATAAAAAAAGTGGATATAAAAGAACAGTTAGAAATAATCAAAAGAGGGTCTGACGAAATTTTAATTGAATCAGAATTGCTTGAAAAATTAAAGAAAGGAGTGCCTCTTAAAATTAAAGCAGGATTTGACCCTACTGCACCAGATCTTCATTTAGGACATGCTGTCTTACTAAACAAATTGAGACAATTTCAAGATTTAGGACATGAAGTTTATTTTTTAATTGGTGATTTTACAGGAATGATTGGAGACCCAACTGGTAAAAACGTAACAAGGCCACCATTGTCTGAAGAAGATGTAAAAAAAAATGCTGAAACGTATTCGGAGCAAGTCTTTAAGATATTAGATAAAGCAAAGACAAAAATCGTATTTAATTCAGAATGGCTTAACGAATTAGGAGCCTCAGGCATTGTCAAGTTGGCATCAACTCATACGGTTGCAAGAATGTTAGAAAGAGATGATTTTTCAAAAAGATACAAGGCTAATCAACCAATTTCAATTCATGAGTTTCTATATCCATTACTCCAAGGTTATGATTCAGTCGCATTAAAATCAGATATAGAGATTGGAGGGACTGACCAGAAATTTAACCTATTAATGGGAAGAGAATTACAAAAGCATTTTAATCAAAAACCTCAATGTGTATTGACTATGCCACTTCTAGAGGGGTTAGATGGTGTTCAAAAGATGTCCAAATCAGCAAAAAATTATATTGGAATTAATGAACCACCTGAAACAGTGTTTGCGAAACTTCTATCTTTATCAGATGAACTGATGTGGCGATATATAGATTTATTATCCTTATGTACATTAGATCAAATTAAATCTTGGAAAGCGAGAGTAGAAACTGGAGAAAATCCAAAAAATATTAAGGTGGAATTTGCAAAAGAGATTGTAAACCGGCTTTATGATGAAAATGCCTCAAATGATGCTGAAAAAAACTTTAATTTAAGAGCTAAAGGAGCTGTTCCTGATGATATAGAAGAGCATTCATTATCGGTTTTAGATTCTGACGGGGTAAATGTCCCTCAATTACTAAAAAAAATAGATTTTGTAACAAGCACCTCAGAAGCTATTAGATTAATAAAGGGAGGAGGTATAAAGATTAACGGAGAAAAAATAATAGATCCGAAATTTATACCTGAAAAGGGTGAAAGTTTCACAATTCAAGTTGGTAAAAGAAAATTTGCAAAAATTAACACATAGATTACCTAACTTTATTCTTTCAATTTATTGAATTTATTGATATAATTCGCATTATTAAATGGGCCTATGGCCCTTTTTTGTTTTTAGGACCTTTATTAATTTACAAGGAATTAGAAATTGACTGTTGATCTTGAAACTTTAATTGAAAAGAATGTTTTTAAATTAGGTTATGAACTAGTCGATTTTGAGATAATTAATAGAGGTGAGTTATTAAGAATATTTATAGACAAGCCGGGGTCAATCACGATTCATGATTGTGTTGATGTAACTAATCAGCTTAAGCACATTTTAACGGTGGAAGAAGATATAACTTTTGATAGATTAGAAGTATCATCCCCCGGAACAAATAGAGTAGTTAAAAAGCTAAAAGATTTTGAGAGATTCAAAGGCGAGAAAATTAAGATAAAGACACGTGCCCCAATTGAAGAAAGAAAAAATTTTACTGGAATTTTGCAAGGTACAAAAAAAGATTTAATACTTTTAGATTTTGATAATGATTTAATAGAAATTAAATTAGATAATATTGAAAAAGCCCGATTAGATCCAGATTTTTAGTTAAACGTATGACCGGAGAATATATAAATGAGTCGTGAAATATTATTATTAGTAGATGCTCTTGCGCATGAAAAAAATGTAGCTAGAGAAGTAATTTTTACAGCATTGGAGTTAGCCTTAGCTTCTGCAACGAAAAAAAAGCATGATTCTGGGGTTGATATTCGAGTTGAAATTGATCATGAAACTGGTGAATATGAGACATTTAAATGTTGGACAATATTGCCTGATGAGGAGATTGAAAACCCGGAGGCTGAAATTTCTGTTGAAAATGAAAGAGCAGAAGGAAAAGCTAATAATGAGGTTATTAAAGATTTAATTCCTTCTGAGGAGTTCGGCAGAATTGGTGCTCAGGCAGCAAAACAAGTTATCTTACAAAAAGTTAGGGAAGCTGAGCGCGAGCAAATCCTTAAAGATTTTTTAGCACAAGACGAAAAGCTAATATCTGGACAAATTAGAAGAATGGAAAGAGGAAACGGTATTATTGAAATTGGTAGACTAGATGCAATATTGCCTCGTGATCAAATGATACCAAAAGAAAATCTTAGAATTAATGATCGTGTAAGAGCGATATTAACTAAAGTTGACGAAACTGCTAGAGGTCCGCAGCTAATTTTATCAAGAGTTGCCCCAGAATTTTTAATACGTTTATTTGAATTAGAAGTCCCTGAAATAGAGGAGGGTTTGCTTGAGATTATGGCTGCATCAAGAGACCCAGGCTTGAGATCAAAAATTGCAGTTAAAGCCAATGATCAAAGGCTTGATCCAGTTGGGACATGTGTTGGGATGAGAGGTTCTAGGGTCCAAGCTGTGACGAGTGAATTAGCAGGAGAAAGAGTAGATATTGTATTATGGTCTATTGAGCCAGCACAATTCGTCATCAACGCAATGGCTCCTGCGGAAGTATCAAGTATTGTGGTTGATGAAGACAAACACAGCATGGATTTAGTTGTAGCAGAAGACCAATTAGCACAGGCAATTGGAAGAAATGGACAAAATATTCGTCTTGCTTCTGAATTAACAGGGTGGGAGTTAAATATATTAACTGAAGAGCAGTCCGATCAAAAAACGAAAGAAGAATACACATCTGCAAGTCAATTATTTATCGAAAAACTGGATGTTGATGAAGATGTAGCAGATATCCTTGTTCAAGAAGGATTTTCTTCTTTAGAGGAAGTGGCATATGTTCCTATTGAGGAAATGGTTCAAATTGAAGCTTTTGATGAGGAAACTGTTAACGAACTTCGATCTAGAGCGAGTGCAGTAATTCTTACAGCGGCGATTGCAAAAGAAGAAAAAGTTTCTGAACCTGCCGCTGACCTTCTAGGTATGGATGGTATGGACCCTGATACAGCTAAGCTATTGGCTTCAAAAGAAATTATTACTATGGAAGATTTGGCGGAATTAGCTGTAGATGAACTTATTGAATTAGTTAAAATGGACGAAGAAAAAGCTAAGACATTAATAATGACAGCGCGTGCACCATGGTTTGTTTAAATAATTTTATGGAGTATTAATGGGAAAATCTAATGTAGAAGAGTTTGCTACTGAGTTAGGCTTGCCAGTAGACCTACTACTTGAACAATTGAGAAGTTCAGGAGTTAATAAATCTAGTGCTTCAGATGAGCTTAAAGAAGAGGATAAATCATCCTTATTAGCTTATCTTAGGTCTGAGCATGGAGCTTCACTTCGCCCAAAATCTAAAATTACATTAACAAGAAAACAAAATACACAAATTAGAAAAACAGATAGTGAAGGCAGAGCAAGAACAATCCAAGTTGAAGTTAGAAAGAAAAGAACAGTAGTTAAACCTGATCAAGTCAAAAAAAATAATTCTGAAGTTGTTACTGAGAATAAGTCAAAGAAACCAACAGCAATAGTTGATGATACTCAAAAAAGTATAAGGGATGATGAAGCAAGAAGACACTCCGCTCTAGCAGAAGCCCAAGCAAGTGATATACAAAAAAAGAAAGATGCAGTAGAAAAGAAAAGTGAACCAGCTCAAGAAGGTACCTTGCATCGACCAGCATCAAAAGTAGGTGTGAAAGTCGAAAAAGAAAAAAAAGAAAAAAAGACTCCTTGGGTTGATAGAACAATAAAGAAAAGACCAATAAAGAATCGAGGTGTTAATAATAATTCTTCTGGATGGCGATCACCAAAAAATAAACATAAAAATGTAGATCCAAATCAAGAGCAAGAGCAAAATTTTGTTGCCCCAAGTGAACCAGTTGTTAAAGATATTTTAGTCCCAGAAACTATTTCAGTTGCAGATCTGGGGCATAAGATGGCTATTAAGGCTTCTGAGCTTATTAAATCCCTGATGGGCATGGGAATGATGGTAACTATAAACCAAGTTCTTGATCAAGAAACAGCAATTATCCTTGTGGAGGAAATGGGCCATAACCCTAAAGCCGCAAAAGAAGACGATCCCGAATCACTTTTAGATACAGATCAGAGTGTCGAAGAAAAAATAGAATCAAGACCGCCTGTTGTAACTGTAATGGGACATGTGGACCATGGAAAAACTTCTTTACTAGATTTTATTAGGACCTCACGAGTGGCATCCAAAGAGGCAGGAGGAATTACTCAACATATCGGCGCATACCACGTTGAAACTGATAAAGGAGTAGCTACATTTTTAGATACGCCTGGTCATGAAGCTTTTAGTGCAATGAGAGCGCGTGGCGCTGAAGCAACTGATATTGTAGTGTTGGTAGTTGCTGCAGATGATGGTGTTATGCCTCAAACTATTGAAGCAATAAATCATTCAAAAGCTGCAAAAGTTCCGCTAATTGTTGCAATTAATAAAATTGATAAACTTGAAGCTAATTCTGAAAAAGTTAAGAATGAATTATTAGCTCATGAGGTTATTTCGGAAGATTTAGGTGGAGACTCAATGTTTGTTGAGGTTTCAGCTAAAACAGGGCAAGGAATTGATAATTTATTAGACGCAATTCTTTTACAAGCTGAGATCTTAGAATTAAAAGCACCAATAAATACTTCTGCTAAAGGTATTATTGTTGAAGGAAGATTAGATAAAGGTAGGGGCCCAGTAACAACTTTGTTGGTTCAATCTGGCTTTATCAAACCAGGTGATATGCTATTGGCTGGCAATGCTTTTGGTAAAATTAGAGCAATGCTAAATGAATCTGGTAATGAGGTAAAAAAAGCTGGCCCATCAATCCCTGTTGAAGTAATTGGGCTGTCAGAGGTTCCAAAAGCCGGTGAAAAATTTATCGTTTTAAATGATGAAAAGAAAGCGAGAGAGATTGCCTTGTTCAGACAGGGGAAATTTAGAGATGTAAAATTAGCAAAGCAAGCTTCAAAACTGGAGAATGTTTTTGACCAAATGACAGAAGCCGAGGTAAGACTTTTACCTTTAATTATCAAGGCGGATGTTCAAGGTTCAGCTGAGGCTCTTGCTGAGTCACTAGAAAAACTTTCAACAGAAGAAGTGAAGGTAAATGTTATTCATTCAGCAATTGGTGCTGTAAACGAATCCGATGTAAATCTAGCTTCTGCATCTAATGCGGTAATTATTGCATTTAATGTTAAAGCGGATAGTGGAGCTAGAAAGATAGCAGGCAACTTAGAGGTTGATTTAAGAAACTATAGTATTATTTATGAAGCAGTCGACGAGGTTAAATTAGCGTTAGGTGGCTTATTAGCCCCTGAGCAAAGAGAAAATATTCTTGGACTTGTAGAAATTAGGGAGATATATAAAGCCTCTAAAGTTGGAAACATTGCAGGCTGTTTAGTGTTAGAGGGGGTGATAAGAAGAAATTCTAACATCCGACTCCTAAGGAATGATGAAGCTATATTCGAAGGAGAGTTAGACTCTTTGAAAAGATTTAAAGACGACGCCAAAGAAGTTAAAGCTAATATAGAGTGTGGCTTGTCTTTAAAAAACTTTAACGATATCGAAGTTGGAGATAAAGTCCAAGTTTACGAATTAGTTCAGGTACCAAGGAAGCTATAAAGTGGCAAAAGATTACCCTAGAAGTGATCGCATTAGTCAGCAAATAAAAAAAGAGTTAGCTAATTTATTGCAAATAGAAATTAAAGACCCTGCATTAAAAATGTTAACTATCCTAGAAGTGGAAGTATCTCCATGCTTAAAGCATGCAAAAGTCTTTATAGTTTCAAGTGAATATAGCGAAGAGATTCATGAAGGTCTCAAACGATCTATGCCATTTTTTAGATCGCAGCTAGCAAAAAGAATGACGACAAGAGGAATACCTAAGCTACATTTTGTTTATGATAAGACAATAGATGAAAGTATGAAAATTTCGAAATTATTAGATTCTGTATTAACTCCCACTAAGTAAACTAATGCAATTCAAACGGCTTAAAGTTGTTGTCGATGGACTTTTATTAATTGATAAACCTTTGGGCCTATCATCAAACCAGACATTATCAAAAATAAAATTTTTATTTTCACCAAAAAAAGTTGGCCATACAGGGACTCTTGATCCAATGGCAACAGGACTCCTACCAATTTGTTTGGGAGAGGCGACTAAATTTTCAAGTTATTTATTAAATGCAGATAAAACCTATGTGGGACTCATTAGATTAGGATATAAAAGCTCCACTGGGGATAAAGAAGGAGAAATTATTAAACAGGAGTTTGATAAAATACCCTCTAAGAGCTTAGTAAAAAAAATACTTAAAAATTTCATTGGGTCAATTGAACAACTGCCGCCAATGTTTTCAGCCCTTAAGCACAAAGGAAAGCCCCTATATTTATATGCTCGAGAGGGTGTTAATATTCCCAGGTCAAAACGTAAAATAATAATCCATGAAATTGAATTATTAGATTACCAAGGAGATGAGCTTAGATTAAAAATTAAATGCTCAAAAGGAACATATATAAGAACATTAGCTGAAGATATTGGCGAGAAATTAAATGTAGGAGCTTATTTATTAGAGTTGAATCGAACTGGTATTGGAAGCTTAAGTATTGATAATGCATTAAAGGTGGAGCAGATTGAAAAAATAAAGGTGCAAGAAAGAGGTAAAATTTTACTTCCAGTCGACGAATTATTAAGTAGCTTCCAAAAAGTAATATTAAATTATGATGATGCAACTGCAATAAAAGATGGAAAAATTATTGATCAATATGGAAAAATCCCTGGATTTTATAGGCTATACGAGGTTAAAAATAAATTTATTGGGCTGGGTCAAATCGATAAAATCGGAAAATTAAAAGCTAAACGTTTGATATCCTTAAAAAATTGATTCAGAAATATATTGTGAAATTGGCAAAATGCCGCTAAAATGTGCGGTTCTGTAATAGGAGAATTTAATGACTAGTACTGCTATAGAAAAAGCAAAGATTGT
>MDSY01024677.1_pt1 | contig 51392 bp, 45 predicted proteins | sample 811131 | NCBI WGS metagenome assembly MDSY01 (sample SAMN05326643, study PRJNA326480) | marine metagenome | isolation source: seawater | place: Atlantic Ocean: South West | collected 2010 | reverse complement strand
TAAGAGGACGACTTGATGATATGAACTTTGACTTATCAAATCTTACAGGTCAGGCTTGGTGGGATGGTAATCATAACCCAGAAAACCATACACAATCTCTAGAAAAATTCCTCCAATTTGAATTGGATAATGGGCAGTTATCAAATTTTCAATTAAGATTGGTTGATAGGCATTCTATGGCTAATGGCTTAGAGGTTAGAGTGCCGTTTTTGGGTAGTAGGCATTTATCTTCATCCAACAAGTTGCCAATGCACTGGAAATTACCTAGTAATGGATTGGAAAAGGCAGCATTGCGAAGAGCTGCGGGCCTGACAAATTTGCCAAAAGAGATAGTAGATCGTCCAAAATTACCTGCGGGAAGAGCAACATCTCCCAATCTGATAGACTCATTAATTGAGGAATTGGAATCATATACTTTGCAAATAGCGAAAAGATACCCTGAAATCGAAAGTGCACTGCTAAAACAACCTGAGATCTGTATCGGTCTCGGTCTATTTGAATCCATGCATATTCTAGACCGTGGGTTCAGTAAGCGGAAAGGGACAGCGACGGATCTTTTGGAGGAGTTGATTTGACTTCCGTAATACACAATCTAACTAAAAGACTAGAGGAGAAAAGGTCCGAAATAAAAAAATGGATGCAAGAGAAACGAAAAGAGATACCAATCCCAATTTATGGTAGTGTTGACATTAGAGATAGTGGTTGGAAAGTAGCAGTAGTAGATTCTAATCACTTTCCAGCAGGGTTCAACAATGTATCAAAAAATGATGAATCACGTCTTTCTTCTCTTCTTAAATCTCACATTTTACGATTAAACGAGGACTGTTCTTGGGTTCATCTTTATCCTGAATCTCACACAAGAAATAAGGGATACGTTGAGAATGTGAAAACCATAAAACGATTAATTGAAGGAGCAGGATACAAGTGTAGTGTGGGTTCTCCTGAGTTACGTGCTTTTGGTTCGCTCGATGGTTTGACGGGCCCTCTTATGTTAGACAAAGTATCGCTAGTGGATGAAGCCCTTGTTGTAGATAACGAAACTCCAGATTTAATTATGCTGAATAACGATCTTACAGAAGGAATTTTGCCCGGACTCAGCAGTAGTCAAGTCATACCTCCCACTCATATGGGTTGGCAACGTAGAAGGAAATCTGAACATTATGAATGTCTGAAAAGTTATATTGAGGAAATAGCGAAAATACTAGGAGTAGATTCTTGGCACCTAATGGCAGATTGGTTTGTTAGCGAAGATAAATGCCTTGAGAAGGAGACTTGTAGGGAAATGCTTGCTGCGGAAGTTGATGAATTTCTTGCAAACCTGAAAGCAAGATACCTGAAAATGGGCGTTGAAAGAGATCCTGTCGCATTCATAAAAAATGACAGAGGAACATATGGCCTTGGAATCATGTCTGTGAGTAGTGGTGAAGAGCTTCTTAACCTTTCAAATAGAAAATTCAAGCGATTGATGTATTCAAAAGGAGGGGTTGATGTTGAAAATTTCCTAATTCAGGAGGGAATACCAACTTGTCTCAAAACCCCGGAAGGACACCCAGTTGAGCCGGTCGTGTATCTTGTAGATGGGGAGGCTGCCTCGTGGTTTTACAGGATAAACTCAAAAAAAGGAGATCTTGAAAATCTTAATTCTCCTTCTGCGCAGTTTGTAAAGTTTGATGAAGTCAAAGATAAATATGGCAAACACGCACACAATTGGCATGCGCTCTTGGCTGAATTGTCAATGTTAGCAATGGGTGCTGAATCTATGAAGCAAAAGGAGATGGTATAATCAGAATTCATTGTCTAGGTGGTGGCCTAGTTGGGAAATACGTCACTAGAAAGCTTGTAGAATCTGGTCATGAAATACACCTGTTCGATATTAATGAAGTAGATACAAGTGCAAACTTCCATCAAGGAGATGCGCTCTCTTTTGACCATAATCCTGCTGATATAATTGTAAACATGCTACCTGGATCAATCGGTAGTAAAGTCACTGAAATCTTCAAGAATACTCGGCAAAAAGTAGTTGATTTATCATTCAGTGAAAAGACTCCTGATCATATTCAAAGTTGTTCAAGCACAATACTTTGGGACGTTGGTATTGCACCGGGTCTTTCCAACATGCTTGTAAGCAGCGCACTAAAGAAATACAAGGTTATAGAAAAGGTGACCATTAAAGTTGGAGGCAATCCACTCCAGCAAGACAGTGAATGGTCTTACATGGCTCCTTTCTCCCCACATGATGTGATAGCAGAATATACAAGACCAGCGCGAATTATTGATGATAGCGTTGTTACTACCGTGCCTGCAATGAGCGATTTACATACAATCGATGCAAATGGTAGGGTCATGGAGGCTTTTCTGACAGATGGTTTGCGTTCTTTGTTAAACCTAGATATAGAAAATATGGGCGAATATACCGTTAGGTGGCCAGGTCATATTCAGAGATATCAAAACACTAGAATGCACCCAGATGACCTTGTTGAGGCTTGGAAGTATAATCCCTCGAGAGGTGAATTTACTTGGATGGAAGTTGAGATTCAGTCGAAAGGCAGGTCTGTCAGGTGGGTAGTTGAAGATCAAGGAAAGGATGGTGATTCCAGTATGGCCAGAACAACTGGACTTGTTACTACTTGTTGCGTTTTGGCTTGGGCAGATAACCCACTCCTGTTAAATGAAGGTGTTTACGCACCAGAGGATCTTCCAGACAGCATTCTGGAATTCGTAATCGAAACTATGAGAAGCGAAGGGGTTTCAATAGAAAAGTATGAAAAGTGATTTCATGAATAAAATCCTAACATATTCCCTGACAATTGGGCTCGGCTTGTATATCAGTGCGATGTATAGCGAGTGGCCTGTAAACATATGGTGTATTGGATTATTTGCTTACCTTTTCAAAAAAGCGGATAGAAAAGAAAGAATTGAGATGATAACGGTTCTGGCCTTTGCTACTCCAATGGAGTTGTTTTTTAGTGAAATTTGGTTGATATACGAATATCAACGTGGACTAATGCCGCTCTATGTACCCGTAGGTCACTGGTTTTTGTTTGACACAGGCCGTATTATATCTAAAATGCTTAAGGAAAAATTTGCGATGATTGTATTAGTTCCGTTCATCCCACTAGTTGTGTATGGAGCATATACTGGTGGAGATACATCAGGTGTATTTTTACTAATTATGGTTTTAGCTTTTACTAGGTATGGTCCGCAGCCTGCTCTTTATGCCTCGATGGCTTGGGCTGCACTTGCTATGGAACTTTGGGGGACCTATTTGGGTAATTGGACTTGGTCTAGTCAAGTACCCTGGACAAGCCTTACGGCTTGGAATCCGCCACTTCTAGTTGGAGCGTTTTACTGTCTTGGAGACGTTTTAGTGAATCTTTCAGTAGAGAGGTTTGAAAGGAAGCAGGGTATCGGGGTGAATAGATGACCTCTCTTCAGGAGTTACAAAGGCGGCGCGCAGCAGAGTCTGAGCGTATTGCAATCTCCTTGGCTAGGCAAAAAGGTGAGCGCCGCTCAACCATAAAAGGTGGCGAGACAACTGTTGCATGGGTGAAGGAGAACCTCTGTATTGGATGTGACCAATGTACCATCGTATGTGACGACTCTGCGATTGACCTATATGCTAAAGAAATGGCTTCTCCTCTAATGAATGTTCCAAGTAATCGGAAAGCGAAAATCATACGCGATGCTTGCACAGGATGTCGTCTATGTGTTCTATCATGCCCAACTGATGCAATCACTATGATAGACAGGTGATTGCAATGGCAAAACCTCCTGAACATGAGGGCGCTCAGCGCTTTGGCGGTGAATTTGGCCCACTGCGACGTCCAAATACAACTGGTGTATCTTTATCGACTTTCAAAACACTTGTATGGGTTTCAAACATTGGTGGTTTGTTGTTAGTTGTGTTTGCTCTCGAGTTTCTATTTGTGGAACAGAAGTTTGGGTATGGGTTAGGATTTCTAATCGCAGGAGTAATCGTTGCTATGTTTCCGTCGAATTATGAAATCCGTGGAATGGATGACGACTCGACACCTGAATAATCACTGCACTTCGAAACTCTCTTTACAAGTAGGACACTTCACCTTACCCTTGTAACCACCCGGTACTTTTAACTTCGAGTCACAATGAACACACTTGACGACAATCTTTGTTTCCGTCCAGGTTTTTTCTTCTTGACTTACAGCCAATGGTACTGGTGATACGTAGTCTGCTGCATTCATAAAATTACGGAGATATGGTGGACTGCCAGATCTGAATTCCGTACCACCACCCATCGCCCCTAACAGTGGTGCTGCAACAATTATCATACACACACCAGAGCATATCAGCGAAAACTCTGGTGGCCAAATACCACCCATTCCAATTGACAATGGACTCCATTCTTCATGATAGATCAAAGACATTATACCTGAGAATGCTAATACTCCTAGAGTTATGTAAATTCCCTGTTTGTAAGCCTGAACTGTAAGCACACCGCCTAGTATGTAGCCAAGTCCAATTACCATTGCAAGAAAAGACTCAAATGGCATCCATTCATTGAAAAGTAAAGCCATCGCCATTCTGAAAAGTCCATACAGTATTATTCCGATTCCAGTTAGTTGGAGAGTAACATCAGCATTATTGTGAACAATTATCTGTGTAATTGGTTGGTTTTGATACATTTGTGGCTGCTGTTGGGCGGAGCTGATTGAGATTGGTGCAGGTTGTTTGGACTCATCGTCTTCCATTAATCTGATTACAACCTCAGCTTTCGTTCCGCTTACTCTCAACCCTCTATCCTTGCAGAGTGTTTTGAGTTCTATGAGTTTCATCGAATCATAGTCCATTTTGGACTCTTGAGTGGCATACACTATCAAGGTTGGGCCGGATGAAAGGAAGAAGTATGCTTCATGCTTCGACAGAAACCTGCGCCGTAGATAGTTCTTCAACCATCGATTTCTTGGCTTGAACTTGCCTTGCTAGGAACGAAACGATGTCCAGAATTTCGATATCATGTCTCTCGTCACCCTCAAATTTCAGACATTCCATGTGTGAAACACACTTAGGACAAGAAGTGATCATCATATCTGCTCCTGTGTTTCTTATTTCTTCCATTCTTGAGACTCTCAATGCTCTTGCATTCTCATTGCATGACATCATGCTTGAAACACCACAGCACATTGCATCCTCACCGTGATGTTCCATTTCAACAAGTTCAACACCTTCAACGCCAGCTACCAATTGCCGTGGTTCTTCGTAAATTCCCATTTGTCTTCCAAGTCTACAAGGGTCGTGATATGTTACAGTTAAATCGTTTTCAGCCTTCATTTCCATATCAAATCCGTTTTCGATAAGGAATTCTGTCGTGTGCATGACCTTTACGCCATCTAATTCGTAGTCTCTAGCAAAGGTTCTGAAACATTCTGCGCAAGAAGATACTAGGGTATCTATTCCTGACGCTTCAATCTTCTTTTGATTGTAAGCCTTCAACTTATTGAAAACTTCATCGAGACCTTGCCATTTCTGGTCATGACCACAACACTTCAAGAAATCACGGCCCAGATACGAAACATCTGTCCCCATTTCTTCGAACAGTGTGAATGCTGCATTGGTTGTCTCTCCTAGGTTCATTTCTCCTTCGTTTAGATGGCTGAACACCATTTCTTGGTCTAAGTAGTCGACACAGCCGGGGTAGTATCCTATGTTCGAGTCGATTGGATAGTCTTCAACCGATACGAAATCTACGTCGCTTTCATCTTCAGCTTCTGCCGCTAAGACAGCTTGTAGAACAGTGTGAGGAATTTCAGCAGCAGGACCTCCAACAATCAGAGACCTTCTGATATCAACATATGAATCATAGTCCACTAATTGTGGGCATGCGTTAGTACAGGCTGTGCAAGTGAGACAAGAGTATAACGGAACACCGTCATCTTCATTGTTCCACGAGTTATAGATGATGTTCAATTTGTCTCCAGCATTGAACAATCGTACAGGACATGCATCATCACAAAGATCGCATCCGTAACATTTGTTCATTTCAAATTCATATCCTCTAGCCATGTTTCTAAGGATGACAAATACGATAGCGCCTGCTGTTATACAAGGAATGAACATTGCATATGTTAGCTTAGCATCTAGTGCCTTGGGGTTGGCATGATAGGTTGGATTTTCTACGACACCAAATTTACCGGCTTCTAAGGACAACGCCGTAAGGTTGTTTACATCTACAGTGTGCATTGCCAGGCCATTGCCTGCATCGTCATGGAATAGGAGTAATGGCTGGAATGCCTTGACCATGAATGTAGTCTCAACTAAAACACTTGAATTAGTCTTCAGGCCGTCGGTTGACTCTACAAAGAATTCGTAGGTGTATTCTCCACTACCAAGCTCAATTCCAGTCTCACCAGTATTACAATCCGTATCAATGACAACCTTACCGCTGTCCTTTTCTTTGATAACTAAGCTAGATTGAATCATTTTAGACGTAGAGTCTCCACCATCAATTATGACTTCACTTGCTCTAGTCTCACAAGTTGCATCGACTGGGACTGTTGTGAATTCAATGTCATCAGGCCAGTGCTCTTCAGTGATAGTGAATTCTCCAGTAGTATCTGTGTTTCCATCGGCAGTGTAATTGAATAGGCCAGTCGCTCCGTTCAAACCATCATCCAAATTCTGATGCCCATTGTTATCGGCGAAATCAATCATATAGTATCTAGCCGGTTGGTATATGTTCCAATTCATCCAAGCAGCAGCTGGAACTACGTCTCCTTCAAATCCTTGAGCGTCCATGAATTCATTCCTTTCATGAACATGAACATCGGTAGGTTGAGATCTCATATCTTCTAATTCCTGATAATCTGCGATGGTTAGCAGTCCTTTGGCATCCCAGAATCCATTGTCATAAACAGGATACGTTACAACAGTTGCAGCGGTAGCAACGATGAATGCACCGATTACCAGTTTCTTTCCGTGTGCTGGAGTAAACCTAGCACCCCAGGCGTTGTTGAATATCCATTTTGCAACGAAGTATATCACAATCCATAATAAAATTCCAGTCATAACCCAAGGGATAGAATTGAACAGGTCCGCAATCCATGGATCTCTTGTTCCACACAACAAATCACCGTGACTATCCAATTTACAATAATCAGTTCTGTTCTTACCATATAACTCTAGGAAAATGTTGATTGAAAATATGGATATGAACCATATATGTGCTAAGTAAACGACACCTGCGCTAGCGAACCATGGGTCTTCAACAGGTCTTTTCTCTCTACCGCCAAGGAATGGTGGTAGTGCTAGAATACCTACTGGGATTCCAGTCAGGAATGCTCCCCACCATGCTGCGTTCCATGGGAACGCTGGTTGTCCAAAGAAGTCCCCGATTGGTCCTAAAGGAACATCAAATTGTGGTAGGTATTCTCCCCATCTTAAGTATCCATAGGAAAACAACACATACCAGTCTGGGAAAACGAATCCTGCTTGAGCGAAAGGATCAGCTGCACTGTGTAATGGTGGAGGGATTAGCCATGCATAGAATAGTAGGACACATGCCATGAATCCAAAGATTAGCGTATCACGTAATACCTCATGTGGCCAAAATCCATGTCCTGACCTCGTACGCTTACGCTTCTGCTCAGCGGTTTCCAGTCGCTCTTTTTCATCCATGTAGGATGAGGCAACTGCTCCAAGATTCTCAATTAGTCCCATATATCCAACCTCCTAATCAATGCGGCTCCGCAATTCCTTGTACCCAAACTATGAACAAATGTATGATAATCAGTGTAGTAACGATGACAGGTAAAATGAAGACGTGAATGAAATACATTCTAGTTACTGTTCTTGGAGTGAGTGATGACCCAGCAAACAATAGAGTTGCGACGAATTTCCCAATCAGTGGTGTAGCATTAGCGAGATTAATTCCAATGACCGCAGCGCCGTAGGCTAATGTATCCCATGGTAAGAGATATCCTGAGTAACCGAAAACAATTGTCAGTGCCATCAATGCAACTCCTATCAACCAATTCAATTCTCTTGGGTTCCTGTAAGCACCGGTGAAATAAACTCTACACATGTGTAAGAAAACAGATGCAACCATGAAGTGTGTTCCCCAATGGTGAACAGCTCTTATGATGTAACCGAACGGAAGTTGAGTCATTATGTATTCCATACTAGCATACGCTGGTGAAGGATCGCCCTCTCCGCCTGGGACATAGTAAATACCCAAAACGGTTCCAGTAATCACTAGTATTATGAATGACAGGAAGGAAATACCTCCTAAACAATACAGAGGATACCAATACCATATTATTCTCAGTTTATACTTTTCAGCATGTGTCAAAGGCATCTGCCTGTGCATGTTATAGTAAGCACCTTTGCTCATGTTCCAATAGTCTTGGATTCTAAATCGAGTATCTAAGAAAGAGAATACCCAGAGGAAGGTTCTTTCTGCAAAGCCCATCTTACCGCTGGTTTCAACAGCTCTCAAAATCTCTCTTCTTGGTATATCCTCGTTTTCCTTGCGCAACGTGAAGGCGATAAGGACAATTATGAAGGTTATGAAGAACCATAATACCCAAAATATCGTACTCATTTAATCACCTCAGTCGCAATAGGTCAACCAGCCCGTGTAATCTGTTGACGCTTCTATGACGTCGCCATTCATAATTATTGGAATAATTGGCAAACCTACGGGTGCTGGCCCTCCGGCTCTTCTTATTCCTAGATATTCAAATGATGCTCCAGTAGATCTGTTTGCATTTCGATTGACTTCAATTGCAGTTGGGTCGAATCTACTCGAATGACAGATACAGAACATCTTCGTTCCTCCGTCATCTCCTCCCCCCGGTGTCCAATTGTCGTCTGTAAATGAGTTGGATACGAGCTGCCAGCCAGGAATGCAACACAGGTGTGTGCATCTAGCGAAACTCATCACAAGGTTGTTGTTAGGGTCGAAAACTTCTGGATTTCCTAGTAAATATTCAGTTGCATGGCCGACGTAGTTACCACCGATGTCGTATCCTGCCATTTCCTGGAATCTCGGAGAGTTGTCTGCAACGGGTGTTCCTGAATTTTCAGCGTGCGGGACATAATTTACAATCACTGGCAGTCCGTTCCAAACACCTTGTGCACCAGCAGTGCCTACATTGGAGTTAGCTGCTTCGGATTCAAAATCAGATTTCATCATTGGCTGGAGATGCTTTGCGCCATACCATGCCTCTTCTTCTCTTCCTTTTGCCCAGTAGAGAACGGATGAATCACCCCCGCCACCTCCAGATGGTGGAAGCAGTATTGCTGCAAATCCTAGCGCTCCCAGCGTTGCAGCCAAAACACCAGCTGCTGTATTGAAACCATACCTCATGAACTGTCTTCTGTTTACAGAGAGTTCGCCGCCCGCAGGATTTTCACCTCCGGCAGAAACAGGAGCAGGTCGTAATTTCATATCGTCCATGTAATCACCACTTGTATTCTCTCCAGTCCTTTGCGTGCTCAGGGATGAACTTGTTTTGGCTATGCTTCACGATGATAGTATCTGGGAGGACCCATTTCAAGTAGACTATTCCCATCATAATCAAGGTTGTAAGACCCATTGCAAGATGGAATGCCAGTTGTTGGTTGTCCCAAGCTGAGCCATTTAGCAAACCGTAAAGGAACGTTGCAAACCAATACAGAGCCCAGAATATAGCCCATCCGAAGAAGAATAGGGTTAATGCGGATTTTCCTGATGGCGCAAGGGTAGCAGAAATCACTGTTCCTGGTTCAGCAGGATTAAAAACACCGTGGTTAATTGCTGCGTCCATTTGCTCTTCGGTGAGCGATGCATCCTCTAATGCAGTTCTAGCATCTTTGACACTAACTTTTCCTGATGCTACTTTTTCTAGCAGTTGGGTGATTGTGTCTTTAGGCACTACTGATCACCCCTTCTGTTAATTTTGTATCTCAGTCGCAGGAGATTGCTCCTACCCTTGTATGAGGTTGAGAAACCGTATCTGAGAAGTAATCCACAGAATACAACTACTGCTATAACGGCTCCAAACCCAAGCAGGCCCAGTATGTGTGCCCTAAACCCAGCACCTAGCGTTGAGATATCAATTTCACCAGCTTTGCTTTCGGGAGCTTCTGGTGTTCCACTACCTGCAATCAGTGTTTTAGTTCCTCTCTCGTCTGGGACCTCGCTTTCGCCTATGTTGAAGAACAACTGGTTCCAATAATCTCCTGCGGGGCCCTCTGCTCCATTCACGGCGTTTGCGCTGATCCAAAAGTCAACATGCCCAACTCCGCTCGCAGGTGGCTTCCAAACAATATTGAATATCCTTGAGTTTGAGTTCAGGTGAGTAAGCGTTGAAGTATCACCTTCCCATGCCTCTCCATCACCAGATAACTCCCCAGCACTGACCCGCGCTGAAAAACCACCCATGTTGGTATCAGGTCCTCCGACAATTTCTAGTCTCATGGGGTATTCTCCTGTTTCATCCCAAGCAAAAGGAACGCCAACGAGTATGACCATGACAGAATTATCTGGTTCAACAGCATGACAAAGACATCCTTCTTTGGCAACATCATTGATTGTTTCACCCGCATTTACTTGTTGTCCGCCTATTCCATTTGGATAGGCATTACTCAACCCGGGAAGCAGCATTAACGACACAAGCATAAGCGGTAGAATATACCGGATAAATACCCGAGACATTTGAAGAGCCAACCCCAGTTAATTCGACCCACTGGTCTCCTGCCTATAATCGTTCCTTGCGCTAACTTCGCAAGGTATCTTCAAGTGTAATATTTACAAGCAAAATTCATACTACTCTGGCAATGAAAAATCATATTGATTTCCACCTTTAGCAACGTCTATGTCGGACCTCCCATTTGAGAATGTTTATGCCTTGTCAGATGAACAAATTTCTCTGCTTGAGCAAGCGGAAAACGAAATGTTGAGAAACAACTTGGGCAAAGCAGAAGAAATACTACAACAGATGCTAGAAAGCGATCCAGAATGTATACCGGTATTGAATAATCTAGCCCACCTTTACGGCAGACATTTTTCAGATTTTGAAAAAGCAGTATCGATATATGACAAAGTCTTGTCTTTAGAACCAGACAATGCATGGGCAAGAGATTCCAGAAGACGTTATCAGAGATACGTTGGAAGGGATTAAACAGAACCACGTTTTGGTGACTTACATGGAAGGTGCGCAAATACTAATCGCAGGAATAGGCGGATTAGGTTGTGCTTGGGCGAAGAGAGCCCATGAAAAAACCGGCCAAGGGGTAGATTTGGTGTTAATAGACTCTGACGAAAAGTCATTTCAAAATTCAGAGTCCCACAAAATAAGATTGGGTTCAGAATTGGATTCCTCTGGATGTGCAGCATTACCCCCTTTAGGCGAACAGCGTATGAGACAAGCAACAGGAGTTTCAAGAACGCTGCTTGAGGGAGTTGAGTTGGTAATTTTACTGACAGGCCTCGGTGGAGGTACAGGGACCGGAGCTGCACCTGAGTTTGCTCGTCAAGCAAAATTATCCAACGCTATTGTGATATCGGTTGCAGCAATCCCGTTTGAAGCTCAGGAAACACGTCTAAAAGTCAGCAACGAAGGATTATCAAAATTGGAATCCAACTCGGATGTTTGTGTGCGTCTTGATTTGGACAGATTGGCATGGCAAGCAAGAGAGAGAGGAACCGATTGGAGGACGGGAGCATCATGGGTGGAAGAGTTAGTTGAGGGATTGGTTAGAACTCTAATGAGACTTGGCCTGATTAATCTCGATATGATGGATTTGAAAACAATTGTTGGACATTCAGGAGGCTCCACACTTATGGTTGGCCAGGGCGATCCTGACGACGCAGATGGCCTTTTACGAGACGCACTCAGTGCTCCTTTGGCAAATCTTTCAATGGAAGGAGCGAAAGCTTGTCTGCTTCAAATTGAGGGCGGGCCAGGTATGACTGTTGGTCAGGTTGGATTGATAGCAGATGCATTTACTGGTAAATTCGACCCAGATGCTCAAGTAATACTTGGTGCAAGAGTCAGTGACGATTTACAAGGCAGAATAAGAGTCGTTGCAGTTGTCTCAGGGTTAGAAGAAATAACTGAATTAAGTATTGTCTGATTCTCTTTAATCTTCTTTCCAATCAGTATCCTTTGCGATATTTTTCCCTTCATCCCAGTCAATCTCGTTATCTTCCTGCCACTCTTCTTCAGTTGTTGGCTGTTCATAGTCATTTGGTTCACTAGTTGTGTTGACATTAGTCTCGTCTTTTCGAGCCCTCGCTGGTGCTGATATAATATCTGAAGAAATTCTGCTGTTTCTGAGAGTTGGCTTTAGTAGAAATATAATCGTTATTATTGATAGGAAGTGTCCTATTATCAAAACAGTATCAATTCCATCAAAAGCGACACTTAACACAGACACAGAACCTGCGTATGCATAGGCAAAGGAAATCGCTAATGGAAGGGATGCTTTCTCAGAAACTAGCCTCTTTCCATCTCTAACTGTATACGTAGTTAAAGACCAAACTGCAAATAATACAGTCAGTGCCATTAATACCGCTTCCTCTATTACTGTTGCAGTATTTGTTGGATCCATGAAAGTCCTTCGATAGATAGTGAACAGGTGCCAAGTAATGAATATCTGAGCGATTACCATCCACTTGAAAGAGAATGCAGCGAGCCCTTTTTCACTACCTGCGGCTTCTCTTTCATCTTTAGTTAGCCAAAGCGTGAAAATTTGTGCAATCAGAGTCAGACAGATAAACAGAAATCCATCAAGAAAAGCGTCTTTAAATGTCATGCTTTCAGCTTCAGTCAATATTTGTCCAATCCATATTATTAGAAACGAGAACGATTGTACTATTACAATCTGTGACGACGTTGAAATCTTTTCTCTGTATGTGTGAAGTTTAGCATCTCCCAATCCATTACTAAACCACTCCACCATTCCAACTCTGAATGATATTGATTGCGCAATAGACCAAATCACGAATAAAAATCCGAGTAAAGGTACAATCCAGTTATTTTCCTTACCGCCTATAGAAAAAAGAATTACGCCAAATAATACAGCAGAAATAAGCAGAGGTACAACGGTTATTTTAAAACTTGAAAAAAACCTCGAAAGCATGGTTTTTGATTCGTGCTCTTCGCTAAGTGTTGTTAAATTCGTAATAGTATTATTATTTGCAAGTATAGCAATTAACAGATAAGATAGGGATAGAGATACAGATGCAACAGCGCCGAAAACTTCACTGATTTTCACTAGAATAAATATCAAAGAAGACATCATTGAAGCTACTATCAAGTGAGGTAGTGTTTTTGGTGAAAGCATTTGCTTCGCTAATTGAAATATGTTGATATTCTCACTAATAGCATCCACATCGCTCATTAAAATGACCCCCTTCAGGTGCCCGATGAATAGTATTATGTTAATACAAGTGTTGTTCTAGGGAACATGTGAGCAAAAAACCGTCTAAAGCCTTGAGAGGGAAAAGGAGATGGATTGGGTGTGAATACGAGGACTTTGAGACAAGGAAGGAACTGGAAGATTACCTTTCAGTTATTCCTGTTAAGTTGTATGATATGGATAACGGAAGATGTGTTATTTCAGTATCATTGGGAAATTATGAGTATGTCAAGCAAAAACTAGCCCTTGGTCAAGTGGTAAGTATAACCTCTAGCGGTAAAATAAAACTCGTTAGAGAAAGACTTGGATTGGCAAAAAGAGTAAGAAAGCGTTGAAATGTTGCGCTCATTTGGAATATAATATGGGAGCCGGAGGCAACGCGCCACCAGTGAAAAGTGAAGACGTTATGATTCTAATTGGGTCATCTTTGCTATTGTTGATATTCATATTACAAACATGGTCAACTCCAAGTATCATATCTTGTGATGAGGAGTCAGGTGTCGAATGTGAGACCTTTACTGTGAAATACGATCTTTCAGAAGGAGACATTTTCACGCTTGAAGTAAAAGAAGGGTCTGTTAGGCCAATTGTTGATTTGCCTACTGGTGAAATAAAGACCAACAATGAGCCTGTTAGTTCTGGTGAGAGTTGGGAATACGAAGCGGAAAATTCGGGAGTCCACAGTTTCAATTTTGAAGGCCTTGAGGAATCAGAAATCGATTACGATTTGAGTAGAGGCATACTATTTGACTATGCTTTGTATCCAATAGGACTTGCCATACTTTTATTCGGCTTATTAAAGAAAAGATATGATCAAGAGTCAGAACCTGAAGAAGCCATTCTTGAGGATTGAACCCATTCCACATCATCACCGTCATTGATAATGTATGGACCGATTATCAACTCGCCATTTGAATTCAATGTAAAATCCTCGAATGTTTTCCCTTTATACTTCGGGACACCGAAATGTCTCATTTTTTCTAAGACAAGTTTTCTTATTACTTCAAAATTTACAGGCGGTAAAGCATCGCTAACTTCAAGCAGTGAGGACACTTCAGTATTGAGTATTTTATCCATTTCTTGCAATCCTATGTCTTGAATTTCTTCAAGGTAGGCATATCCTGGATTTTGGATTGTTTTGGTTGTAAGATTAATGCCAATTCCCATAATAGCTTTGGTTTTTTCAGATTTGGAATATCCTTCAACCAGTATTCCACATAACTTTCTATTATCTATGTAAAGGTCATTCGGCCATTTGAGTCTGACTCGCTCGCTGTTTATTGAGTTGAGAACAGCTAAACCCCCTGCAAGTGACAACAAGCCTGCATTCACGTTATCGCCATTGTGGACAATCCATGAGCCCGCATATGAACCCAACCCTGAATTCCAGCTCCTTGATCGTCTACCCCTACCCATTGTCTGGTTTGATGTGTAGACATGCGCACCTATCGATTCAAATTTTTCTAGATCGTCATTTGTCGATTTTGTAGTCTCTAAAAATAGATTTGGCGAATTACTGAAAGGATGCCAATGACATGAAATGTAAATTTTTTCACCATCATCAAATTCTAACTCATCCCACACTCGACTGGCTAAATTATCGCTCTTGAGTTTAGGATTTTTACTTAACAACAGAATTCTTCCTTCTTTAGAGAGCAAATTAGCTTTTACTGCTTTTGTAAGTGTACGCTCACATAACCTTTTTTCACCAGTATCAACTAAACCTGCTTCTTCCATTGGGCCTAATACCTCAGATACATCAGAATCAGAGATGTAGGGCAAATTCCAAATTATCAAATCATAGTGACCCTCAAATGGGAATTTTTCTGGACCAATGCCTCCTTCTTTTACCAAACCAGTTAATTTGTTAGTGCGAAGATTGCCGTATGTTGCAGCAACAGCGTAGGGATTTATGTCACAGGAAAAGACGTCCCAGCCCAAAAAGGATGCTAGAATTGACAATGCTCCAGACCCACAACCAATTTCTAGAAATTTCTTACCCGAACCATTACCCAGAGATATAATCCGTTTTGCTAGAAGGTCAGTATCCTCCCTAGGCGGGTAGACCGTTGGTGGAATAATTAGATCAAATGTAAACCCATCACAAGGATTCCATCTTACACGTTTTGAATCTCCACGAAGTATTTTTATTTCTCTTGATATCTTGTCAATATCAAACAATGGTTGTCTTGTCATGCGGGTATTTAATCTGTGAAGCCGAAGCATTTATCACACTTGTTGAATCTATTGTTCCTTGGACACCTGATGAGTGTTCCCAACGCTGTCCTTCGTTCGTCGACGATTTAATCAGTCGGAGTGTTTAAAAACCCTATATAGGTCGGCCAAGAAGCCCAAGACAAACATTTGGGCCTGTAGCTTAGTCAGGTAGAGCGTCCGGCTTTTAACCGGACGGTCGCGGGTTCGAACCCCGTCAGGCCCGCCTGACAAGAACAGGACCGATGTATGCAAGGGCAGGCGGGGGGTGTATAATGGTGGTAAAGTCGGCAACTAAGAAGCGATTAATGGAAATGGGAATAGCGGAAGAATACGCTCACAAACTCGCAACTGACAGAAACATGACCGATATTAAAGCAATGCCGGCTGATGAGATTGCATCAGTTCTCGGAGTTTCTAAAGATGACGAAATTTTCACCGGCGCTATGAATGCGCTAGCGGAATTAGGTCAGCGAAGACAAAAGAAAAGGTCTCGAAAAATCACTATTTCCAGAAAAGCACTCTTAGACGATGATATGGATTTGGCTGGAACTAAATTCAACGTCCTGAATCACATATTAGTCCCACACCAGGAGCTAGTTCCTGTTGAAGACGAAGAATCCGCACTAGAACCATGGGGCTTGTTGACTACTGACGAAGAAACTGGCGAGCCGAGACTAGCCAAAGAACTTCTCCCTAAGATTCTCATCACCGATCCGGTGGTTCAGGTGATTAAGGAAACTGTCGAGAGGAAGCGGGATTCCGAAGTCGGAGACGGCGAAGAAGCTGTTCCCCTGCCAGCAGGATGGCTTGCTGACAGAGTCCTAAAGGTGGTAAGACAATCTCCATCAGCTGGTGTTTCAGTTGCATACAGACTCATTGTGGAGGGTAGCTGATACTGAGGTGATATTATGAAAGAAATTATAGAATCGTTTTTCCGAGAAAGAAGCCTTGTTAACCATCAATTAGCATCCTATGATGACTGTATTCCAACAGGAGATAACAATCTCTCTAGGATGGAAAAAATTGTCCGCAGCATTAGAGTAGGAACAGATGAAGACGTCGAGGACGAGAACGGAGGTTTGATCAAACTCGACGTTATTGATCAAGACATTATAATAAGAGTCAAAAATATCCAACTCGGTGAACCTACAATAAGGGAGGCAGATGGAAGCGACCACCCTTCCCAACCGATGGAGTGCAGACTAAGAAAACTGACTTACATGTCTCCCGTAAAAATGGATTTCACAATTTACAGGAGTGGCGTTCCAACTCAGCCAGAGAAAGGAGTGCAAGTAGGTAGCATGCCTATAATGGTCAGAAGTAAGCGATGCAATCTGCACGCAAATCACATAGCTGGGGACCGAGTTCTCCACCCAAACACCTCCGAAGAGGACAGGAAACTTTGGGAAGGCCTGTTGAGAGAAAAAGGTGAGGACCCACTTGACCCCGGTGGTTACTTCATCATCAACGGGACAGAGAGAGTCCTAATTTCGATGGAAGATCTCGCACCCAACAGAGTAACCGTTGAGATTAACAAGAGATACGCAAAGACTACTGAAGTAGCCAAAATATTCTCACAGAAAGATGGTATGCGCAAACCTCTCACAGTAGAGAAAAGGCGTGATGGTATGCTCATGGTCAAAATCAGCACTGCTGGAACAACAGCCATCCCTGTTGTCTTATTGATGCGAGCGCTTGGAATAGAAAACGATCAAGAATTATTCCAAGCAATTGCCGGTCCTACTGAGACTTTCAAGTATATTGTAGCCAACATCAATGAAGTCAAGGACAATGAAGAATATGCTGTTGATTCACTTCTTGAGGCTCATCAATGGCTGGAAAAGAAATTTGCAGCAGGACAACAAAAAGAGTATAGAGAGGCTAGAGTCAATCAGCTACTCGACAGAGAATTGTTACCTCACTTGGGTGATGCGTTAGAAGATCGTAAAAAGAAAGCAATTTTCTTGGGTAGAATTGTCCGCCAAGTATTGGAAATGGCTCTTACAAATAGAAAGCCAAATGACAAAGATCATTACGCTAACAAGCGAGTAAGACTTGCTGGTGATTTGATTGAAGATTTATTCAGAGTCTCGATGGGCCAACTCGCTAGAGATTTGAAATATCAGCTCGAGAGGCATCACAACAGAAAGCGTGAGTTGAAGATAACATCCTGTCTAAGGCCGGATGTCCTCACAAGCAAGATCATGCATGCACTGGCAACCGGTAATTGGGTAGGTGGCAGATCTGGAGTTAGCCAACTTCTTGATAGAACTACATATCTTTCTGCATTATCACACATGAGAAGGGTAACAAGTCCATTGGTTAGAAGTCAGCCGCACTTCGAAGCACGTGACCTTCACCCTACTCAATGGGGAAGGCTATGCCCCAATGAAACACCTGAGGGACAAAACTGTGGCCTTGTGAAGAACGCAGCTCAAATGATTGATGTTTCCGAGGCTGTTCCTGAAAAAGATATACGTTCAAGATTGGATGAGATGGATGTATTCCAGCCAGATGACTGGACCGATGGTGATCGAATTCACGTAAATGGCGACATCTACGGAGTCCACAAAAGAGGCAAAAACCTTGTTACTCAATTCAAGAATGCACGACGACGTGGCGCCATTAGACCAGAAGTTTCTATAAGATATGATAGTCAGAACAGAGATATTTTCATCAACACAGACAAGGGAAGGATTTTGCGTCCAGTTCTAATTCTTTATGATGGTGCTCCAAGATTGACTCAAAAGCACTTAGAAATGGTCTCAACCAATGAATTGACATTCAAAGATTTGGTTAATGAAGGAGTTGTCGAATGGATAGACGCTGAAGAGGAAGAAGACCTCTACATTGCTCCAAGGCCGTTTGTTTTACCTGAAGTAGTACCAGAAGGAAACGAATATGCGGGTAGACCAGTAAGCCACTCTGCAATAACGTGGACAAATCTTGGAACACCAGCAGCTACTGAAGCTGAACTTGAAGCAAAGATAATCATGCCAAATGGTGAGAAAGCAGTAGCAAAATTCAGTGTTCCATTACTTTACACATCAGAACACACTCATTGTGAGATTGATCCACAATTGGTATTGGGAGTATGCGCATCATTGATTCCTTACCCTGAACACAACTCTACTCCAAGAGTTACGGGAGGAACTGCAATGGTCAAGCAATCACTAGGATTGCCGAGTTCTAATTATAGACTACGCCCAGACACAAGATTGCACGTTTTACATTATCCACAAAGATCCATAACCCACACACAGGCAATGGATACAACAAACTTTGATGATAGACCGGGCGGTCAAAACTTTATTGTCGCTGTAATGAGCTTGCATGGATACAACATGCAAGACGCTGTAATAATGAACAGGTCAAGCGTTCAGAGAGCGCTTGGTAGGTCGACATTCAACAGAACCTACAATGCAGAAAGAAGAAGATTCCCAGGTGGCCAGGTAGAAGAAATAGAAATTCCAGGAACTGGTCTTGAGGAAGTAAAGGGATTGAAGCCAGTTGGTTCTTATGACCACTTGGAAGGCGATGGTCTTCCCCATCCTGAAAAATATCTAGAGGGAGGAGATGTATTAGTCGGAAAGACTAGCCCACCGAGATTCCTAGAAGAAACCGGTGCTGGAGCATTCTTGCAAGCTCAAGAAAGAAGAGAATCTTCGATGCCTGTTCGCCATGGTGAAAAAGGATGGGTAGACAATGTCTACGTAACCGAATCCTTAGATTCTGGCAGACTGGTAAGATGTATGGTAAGGTCGCACAAAGTTCCAGAAGTCGGAGATAAGTTTGCATCAAGGCACGGACAAAAAGGTGTCATAGGTAGGCTTGTTGATGAGGAAGACATGCCTTTCACTAGGGACGGTATAGTTCCAGACCTAATCATTAATCCACACGCTATTCCTTCGAGAATGACAGTAGCCCACGTATTGGAAATGATTGGAGGAAAAGTCGGTTCTTTAGAAGGACGCAGAATAGACGGAACTGCCTTTAGAGGAGAAAAAGAAGGAAGTCTGCGTGACAGCCTAGTAAGAAATGGTTACAATCATACAGGTAGAGAAATCATGGTCAACGGCGAAACAGGTGAAACATACCCCGCTGAAATATTTGTAGGATGCATCTATTATCAGAAATTGCACCACATGGTTTCAGGTAAGATACATGCTAGAAGTAGAGGTAGAGTTCAGATTTTGACTCGACAACCAACAGAAGGAAGAGCGAGACAAGGTGGTTTAAGATTCGGAGAAATGGAGAGAGACTGTTTGATTGCGCACGGTGCTTCAATGGTTATCAAAGACAGATTATTGGACGAATCTGATGGAATAGATCTATTCGTATGTGCACAATCTGGTCACATAGCATGGTATGACCCCAAGAGAAGAACATTCGTATCACCGATACATGGAGACGGAGCAGAAGTTTACAAGGTTCAAACATCATATGCATTCAAGTTGCTACTTGATGAGATGAAAAGTCTCGGGGTAGCAATGAGATTAGAACTGGAGGATAGAAGATGAGTCAAAACAGCACAACAATGATTCCAAAGAGAATCGCAGGAATTCGTTTCAGTCTGATGGACCCTGAAGAAATTCGAAAGATGTCTTCGGTCGAGGTTAAGACAGCAGATACTTACAAAGATGACGGACACGCATTTCGACAAGGTTTGATGGATCCCCACATGGGTGTTATCGAACCTGGTTTGGTTTGTCCAACTGATAACTGCAAGTATGATGATAGCCCAGGTCATTTTGGACACATCAAGCTTGAACTACCAGTTATACACATCGGGTTTGTAAATTTGATAAAAACCGCTCTAAAGGCAACTTGTAACACCTGCAGTAAGATACTGTTACACAGTGCTGAAGGATCTCACCCTTCAAACGATCAATTATCTGAGCAGGATTATTATCGAGATAGAGTTAGAGATATCATCATAAAACACGGTGTTGGTTCAACAGAGTTTGCTAAAATCATAAAAGAAATTGAAAAGAAAACATCCGAAGCCAAGCGAGTAGTTTGCATGCACTGCGGTGCGCAGCAAGGAAAAATTGTTCTCGACAAGCCAACTACCTTCAAAGAAAGAAAGCAAGATCAAGGTGGAAAGGAGACAGACAAGAAATTGAACGCTCGAGACGTAAGAGAATGGCTTCAAGGAATTCCCGAGGAGCACCTAATCTTCCTTGGAATGGACAAGCAAAACAGACCTGAATGGATTATTCTGAAGGTTCTACCTGTTCCTCCAATCACGGTTAGACCATCAATTACACTAGATTCAGGAGATAGGTCTGAAGACGACCTTACACACAAATTAGTTGACGTTTTGAGAATAAACCAACGTCTGAGGGAAAACCGTGATACTGGAGCACCTCAATTGATTGTTGAAGATCTATGGGAACTACTTCAATATCACGTCACTACATACTTTGACAACCAAACAAGTGGAATTCCGCCAGCTAGACACCGATCTGGTAGAACTCTGAAGACTCTGACTCAGAGATTGAAGGGTAAAGAAGGAAGATTCCGTTCCAACCTTTCTGGTAAGCGTGTCAACTTTTGTGCACGATCAGTAATTTCCCCAGATCCCTACCTTGGAGTAAATGAAGTAGGCGTTCCAAAGAAAGTTGCAAAAGAATTGACAGTTCCAATCAGAGTTACAACTCGAAATCGAGAACAAATGCGGAGAATGATTTTGCGAGGTCCTGATGTACATCCCGGTGTAAATTACGTGATTAGAAATAACCGACAAAGAATTAGAATTAATCAACGAAGTCGATTGATAAACGCTGGGTTCCGCTGTCACAATCCTGAGTGTATGGAAGAAACAACGGCTAGGCTTGACCTGCATAGTGTCTTGCCAGCTCCAAATTTCCTACCAGGTTTAGTTGTCAAGAAATTTGTATCTAAGGAAGAAGCAATTGCCGGCGCAGACGAGTTGGTAACATATGCAATCGATGAGAGTGCAACAATTGCAAACCTTCGTGGGGAAGATCAAGATGGAAACCCTCTACCTGATGATGATCCAAGAGCTATACTTCATCACAGGTGGAAGTACGAGCTTGCAAACCCAGACACACCGTTCCCAGAAAACCTTCAGGTAACATGTCCACACTGTGGTAGTCCTGATAATGAGTGGGGAGAAAGAACAAGAGTTGAGGATAGACTATCCACAGTTGACATCAATGGCAACCCAAAACCTGGTTTGCTAGTTGAAAGGCATCTTATCGATGGTGACGTTGTAATCTTCAACAGACAACCTTCTCTACACAGAATGTCAATGATGGTCCACGAAGTTAGAGTTATGGAAGGACATACATTCAGATTCAATCTAGCAGTGTGTACACCTTACAACGCTGATTTCGATGGAGACGAAATGAACCTTCACGTCATACAAGGTGAGGAAGCGAGAGCGGAGGCAAAAATCCTGATGCGTGTCCAAGAACACATACTGACTCCAAGATATGGTGGCGCAGTAATAGGTGGAATACATGATCACATCTCAGGCGCTTATCTGCTATCTAGACCAGATACAAGAATTTCAAAGGCTCATGGTCTGGAAATGTTAGGCAACATAGGATATACTGGAGAGCTACCAAAGGTTCGTAAGGACAAGCAAGGAGAATTCTTCAATGGTGAGGATATAGTCTCTGTAATTATTCCAAATAACATACATTTGAGATTTAGGAGTAGGTCGAACGACGATGTCGTTGTCAAGAATGGACAGGTTTCTGGAACTCTTGACAAGAGAGCAATTGGTGCAGAGGATGGCAGATTACTAGATGCCATTGTCCAGACTAATGGTCCCAGTGAGGGTGCACGTTTCTTAGACGAGTTCACTAGACTCTCTATTGGAGCATGCACATCTCTAGGATTCACAACAGGTATTGATGATGAAGATCTATCAAGCGAAGCTCTAGAATCTATTGAACAACACAATCAAGAGGCACGTGAAGAAGTACAAGCAGAGTTGGCTAAATTCGGTAAAGATGGCCGAGGCTATGAAACTCGGCCCGGACGCACTCCCAAAGAAACTCTTGAAGAGAATATCATGGTTATTTTAGACCTTGGAAAGCAAGCAGCTGGAGACGTAGCTAAAGAAGAACTCAACCAAAGTGGTAATTCTAACGCCGCGGTTGGAATGGCAATTTCTGGTGCTCGAGGTTCAATGGACAACCTAACTATGATGGCAGGAAGTATTGGTCAAGCTAAAGTTCGTGGTGCAAGACTCGAAAGAGGATATCATCAGAGAGTTCTACCACACTTCAAGCGAGGAGGACTCGGTGCAGCTGAAAAAGGATTCATTTCCTCATCTTTCAAGAGAGGATTAGAACCTACTGAATTCTTCATGTTGTCCGTTTCCGGAAGAGAATCATTGGTTGATACAGCGGTAAGAACTAGCAAGTCAGGATATATGCAGAGAAGATTAATCAATGCAATGGATGATTTGAAAGTATTCCCTGACCAGAACTTGTCGGTCAGAAATACAGCTGATAGGATTATTCAGTTTTCATATGGTGAGGACGGAATTGACCCAAGTCGTGGTGTTCACGGTAAGCCATTCAACATTGATGTTATTGTTGATGAAGCACTGGGCACAGACGGACCAACAAAGGTTACAGAAGACGGATACAAAGATAGCGATGACAAGGTTTTCGATCTCGGATATGATGAAGGAGACTCAGAAGCAATGGCAGGAGGTGATCTCTGATGGTAGTTAAGAGCGCAACAAAAAAGAAGTTAATGGATATGTTAGTCAGCGAAGAATTTGCTCACAAATTAGCCGATGACAGAAAATGGGATGACGTTAAGATTCTAACACTGCAAGAGATCGCAAAAATCTGTGAAACAGACTCTGAGACAGCGTCAAGAGTCCACGGAATCATACAAGGTGCAGCATCACCAACCAAGAATCAAATTGGAGATGGATCAATACAAACAAGCGTAAGACTGCGAAGGGGAATCAGGCGTAGAAGAACTGCAAAGACAGTTCAGGCATTAGAGGCCTATGAGCCAGATCTAGGGGAAGATGGCATTCCAAAAGCATACAATGACGAATTATCAGAAACTCCAGTCTTTATCGCTATTTCAAAAGCTGCGGAAAAGGCCGGTGCAAAGTTTTCCCAGCAGACTATACATGACTTAACTGAAGCAGTTCACAATCGGGATATTGACAAGTTGACAGCAAAGAAAGCTGAGAAATTAGTGGATGAAGCCCATAGAGCCCAACACATGGCAATGATCGATCCATACGAAGCAGCAGGAATCATTACAGCGCAATCAATTGGTGAACCAGGAACACAGATGACAATGAGAACATTCCACTATGCGGGTGTTGCTACTGTTAACGTAACCCAAGGACTGCCAAGAATCATTGAGATTGTTGATGCTAGAAAGGTCCCAAACACACCTACAATGACAATACGATTGTCTGGTGATAATAAAGAGTCAGCAACCGCTGCCAAAAAGCTTGCAGCAGCTATTGAGATTACAACTACCGTGAATATTGCAGACATAGACACTGACGTTGCCCAACGCCGTCTTGTTCTCAAGCTCAAGAAAGGCAATCTGAAGCAGAAAGGAATGACACCTGCTGAAGTAAAAGACAAACTTGAGCGTGCACTTAGACTACACGTTCAGGCTGATAAAGAAAAGAATCCCTCGATTCTTACCCTGATACCAGGTGTGCAGACCGAAGATGATTTGAAAAATCTAGAAGAGAATCCACCTTCTTACACTGAGTTGTTACAGTTGGAAGATAAGATCCGTGATATGAGGTTGAAAGGAGTTCCAAACATAGAGAGAGCAAATGTTCAACTCGATGACAGAACTGGAGAATACTATCTTTCTACGATAGGAAGTAACCTTGCAAGAATTTCAGACATGGAAGGGATAGACAGATCTAAGACATACACAAATAACATTATTGAAATTTATCAATATCTAGGAATAGAGGCATCCAGGCAAGCAATCGTAAATGAGTTACAGGCTACCCTTGATGGAGCTCGTCTTGAAGTAGATGTAAGACATCTATTGATGGTTGCAGATGTTATGACAAGTGAAGGTGAAGTCCGTGCTATCGGTCGCCATGGTGTATCAGGAACAAAGCACTCAATCTTAGCCCGTGCAGCGTTTGAAGTTACAGTTAATCATCTTCTAAAGGCTGGAATAATTGGTGAAAGGGATAATTTGACTGGTGTTGCAGAAAACATCATTGTTGGTCAGCCAATAAGTCTAGGAACTGGATCTGTAGAACTATATTACATACCAGAGTGATAATCAACATTGAGAAGCAAATTTGTGGAGGAATGAATATGGACATAAGTAGACAACTAAAATTAGCAAGCACGACAGGAAAACTCCTGTTTGGACAGAGACAAGCGGTAGATGCATGTAGTAAGGGCGATGCAAAATGCATCATCTTGGCGGCAAATTGCCCTCAAGATTTTATTGATTCTCTAAGAGCTAAACACCCAGAAGTAACAATGCACAGAACTGCTCTGGTAAACCGAGACCTTGGGGTAGCTTCAGGTAAACCATTCAGCATATCGACAATCACTGTCTTGGATGCTGGGGATTCAGAATTAGTAACTCTATCAAGCAACCTTGAATGATACTAAAACTACTAATCCCATGCCACTAACATGACCCAAAGCATGGTTGCCATTTTGGAAACCTTGCGAGTCAACTTGGATACCGGTTCACCCCCATTTGTTAATTCAGGTGTTATTAACTGGTTAGGCCGAACATTCAATGTCTCTCCATATCATGCAAGATTAGGTCTAATTGAGGGAATGGAAATATGGACTTCAGGGTCTAGCTTTGCACCTTTGGATTTGGAAGGTGTAGAAAGGTGGTTAATCGATATACCTAGGGGAAGCCATCTCATAATCTGCCGAAACAAAATAATGTTCAATAAGTCTGAATTACCACACAGAGAAGGAATTGATTTGGTTTTCTGGAGCCATGATGATATTGCAAATTTTGTAGGTCACGCTGTTATTGATGGTATAATAGATGTAGGAATAAATGAAGAAAAAGTGACTGAAAGCGAAGATGGGTCTCTATTTCCTGGCAAAGGTCCCCACACATTAAAAGCAAAAAATGATTTTTCATCATTAGAAGAATACGAACTCGATATAAATCTCTCAAAACCAGTTTTACTGCCTGCGAAATTACATTTCGTTACAGGTGTGCTTCGTGGTCCTGAAGATATAGAGTTGGCTACGTGGGTGCTAAATTGTGGAGGTTTACATGTAATTGATGAAATCGAGATAATGGACAAGACCCCTCTGCTAAAACAAAAAGAAATGAAAATTGATGCTAATCCGAACTTTGTAGATCTCCTATCAGAAAGAAGAGTTCACAAAGACGGAATGGGTGATCTTCTAAGGTGGTATTATTTTGACAAAGAGTCAGAAAATGTTGAAACACATGACGTGTTAGTGCCCGCTTACATAGGAAACGATAACAATGGCGAAGAGTGGATTTTTAATGCAGTTTTATCCAAAATTCAAAGAAACTTCTGAACAAAGGTTTCTTCAGCCATCGCTATAACCACCACTTATGCCCTCACGTGTGTTTTTTGGCGTAGGTTTGACGGCGATATTGCTCATGTCATTAATTCAAGTCCCAACAGATGTTGAATTAAGTGAAGAAAACGTGCTGCTAAAGGCTGATTCAGAACCTGAATTCCTGATACAGGCAGGTGGCTCAACAGGTCATGAGAATGGCTCTTTTATCGATTCAACACCAACAGGGTGGATTGTTTCAGGTAACACAAGAAATAACATGAACTTTGGTGCATTTCAATTACAAGCTACATCAATTTACAATAATAATAACGATGCGGATTCATATGTTGCAGCGATAAATGATCAGGGAGACTGGGAATGGGCACTCATGCCAGATGCCTCTCAGGGCCTTACATTGGTCCAAGCTATGGGTACATCCATGACTGGTGATGCATACATTGGCGGGTTAATATTTGGGACTGTGACCTTTGGCAACACACCAAATTCGCCAACTCTTACGGCTCAGAATGGATACGGCGATGGATTTGTAGCAAAGGTCGACGCAATGGGTCAATGGGTTTGGGCCACGCAGTTTACAACTCCAAGTAATAATGCTAGCAATAACAGTATTGTGACCGGTTTGTATGAATCGATAACAGGAAGCGTCATTGTTTCAGGAACACACAAAGGACAGACTGATTTTGGTGGTATTACTAAAACTAGCGCAGATAATGAATTCTTTTTGGTCGACTTGGATATGGGATCAGGTGCTTTAAACTGGGTTTCTACCGCTGGAGGAATAGGTAATGATAATTCGGGTGGAGTTGTAACTGATTCGATAGGAAACATCTGGCAAGTAGGAAGAACTTCAGGAACTTTTTCCGCGAATGGGAAGTCCCATCAGGCTATCTCGTCTGCAGATACTGTAATTGTCAAATGGTCTCCTCAAGGTGTAGTTCAGAATATCATAGGGCTATCGGGAGCAGCAAGTGATATCAACTTGCCAGAGGATGTAATAATAACCTCAAGTGATGACATTGTAGTTTCTGGAGTGTTTACGGGTTCTCTAAATGCAGGGGGTCAAAATACGCTATCGGACAAAGGAAATGGCGATGCTTACGTAGCTAAAATACTCAAAACAGGTTCCACAGATTGGGTGGTAAGTGCGGGAAGTAGCAGTGCACTTGAAAGAGCGTATTCGGTTGCGGAATCTTCCACAGGCAGTATTGTAGTGGGAGGAATGATATCTACACTGACAGATTTCGGAATTCATACTATCGATACTACTGGGAGTCTAGATTTGTATATGGCGCAATTAGACAGCAGTGGTAGCTGGGAATGGGTTGAAAATCTTGGTAGTGTGAATCTTGATCTATTTGCTGATTTAGCAATCAATATGAGTGATATTCCGGCAGCATTTGGTTCATTCCAAGGTACAATAAACAAGGGCACTTCCTCAGTGACTAGTTCCGGAGGACTGGATTTAGTTGTCTGGTCTTTAGATCCGGTAAATAATGAAGATAAGGATAATGATGGAGTAAATGACCTGACAGATAATTGTCCTAACACCAACAACCCATTACAAATTGATAGTGATTTAGATGGCGACGGCGATGAGTGTGATTATGACGATGATAATGATGGGATAACGGATAATTCTGGAGACGACTGTCCTCGTGGTGGAGCATGGAACTGGACTAGTGATTCTACAACAGATTTTGACAATGACGGATGTAAAGATTCTAGTGAGGATAATGATGATGATAATGACGGAATCGAGGATGACACAGACAGTTGTCTATCCACATATAGTCCTCCAAGAAACTGGTGGACTTCAGATTCCTCTAATGACATAGACCAAGATGGCTGTCGAGATGCAGATGAAGATATGGACGATGATGGTGATGGATTTGATGACGCAGCAGATGATTGTTCAAAGGAAGCTGGGTCTTCAACACTCGGAACATACCAAGGTTGTGTTGATAGTGATGATGATGGTTGGGCGGACCTAGAAGATACATGCCCGAATGAATTTGGCAACTCAAGTATGGCAGGAACTCTAGCCTGCCCAGATTCTGATGGAGATGGATGGGCTAATTTTGAGGATGATTTACCAAATGATTCAACCCAATGGGTTGACACAGACGGCGATGGTTACGGAGATAATCCGAATGGAAACACTCCTGACTCTTGTCTAGATATAAGCGGAAATTCTGTCCTTGATAGGTATGGATGTCCAGACCCTGATAATGATGGATACTCATCAACCGACGATTCGTGGTCAGTATCAGATGGAGCGGATGCTTTCCCTACCGATGAAACACAGTGGTCTGATTGGGATGAGGACGGATTTGGTGATAATTATGGCAACATATCTTGGGTAGATAGAAGTCAAAACTGGCCAGGCGAATATTATCAATATGCGCGAGACCAAGACGCATGCCCAACTCTACCCGGAAATTCATGGCAAGAGGATATTCTGGGCTGTCCAGACGGAGATGGAGATGGATGGGCAGACTTCATGGATGCGTTCCCTGCTGATGCAAATGAATACAGAGACTCTGATGGTGACGGAATCGCAGATGGTTATGATGATTGTATAGAGGTAGCCGGTAACTCGACAGAAGATGTTCTTGGATGTCCAGACTATGATGGTGATGGTTGGGGAGATCCAGAGATAGGTTCTGATTGGCGACCGCTTGATCCAACCCAGTGGTCAGATAGCGACGGGGATGGATACGGTGATAATCCACAAGGAACTACCCCTGATTCCTGTCTAACAGAAGCTGGTCAATCTTTCAGAGGTGCAATTCTTGGCTGCATAGATTCTGATGGTGATGGATGGGCCGATTCCTTAGATAAATTTCCCAATGACAATACTCAATGGAATGATACAGACGGTGATGGATTTGGAGATAATCCAGACGGGTTGAATGCAGATGAGTGTCCAGAAATCGCCGGTATAGAGAAAGAGAATGGATGTGAGAAAGTAATAACAGAAAGCGCCAGTAGTGTTCTGAAATATGGTGGAATAGCGGTTGGAGTAATATTAATCACAATAATTTCTTTGTTGCTAATATCAAAATTTAGGAATAGTAAATCCGGGGATGACTGGATTGAAAAATCGGCCTTACCGCCAATTCCGAATATGAATGCAAAACTCACTAGTGCAGATTCATTGATGGCTCAATCCTCTGCCTCGATATATGAATCACAACTCAGTACTCCTGTGCAGTATCCAGACTTAGCTAATCTCGCAGGTAACCAACAAGTTGTTTCACAGCCGACCGTAGTTCAACAATGGACTGACGCAAACGGAAATACATGGAGATCCATGAGTGACGGCTCAACTTTGTGGTGGAACGGTTCTGATTGGCAAAGAGCAGGATAGGAACCTTAGTGATGTGATTCTGCATGGTCAGCGTGACATTGTTGGGTAGCGCTCAAGATGGTGGAGTTCCTCAAGCTGGCAGTGCTAACAGCGAAAAATTGCAGAAAAGATATCCAGTAGCAATCGGTTTGGTTGATTCTGATGGAGGTAGACACCTGTTTGATGTTAGTAGGTATCTGGCAGAGCAATTACAGATTTGGGGTCAAACAGGAGTAGATTCAATTTTCCTTACTCACGCACATATTGGACACGTTGACGGGTTGACATTATTTGGAAAAGAAGTTATGAATTGTCAAGGAATTACTTTGAATTGCTCAAAAATTATGCAGGATTTGATAAAAAATACTCCAATATGGTCAATTATGGTGGACCAAGGAGTTTTCACTTTGAAGACTAATAATTTCGTAAAGTTACCAGGTGTCACAGTTGAAGCCATTGAAATCCCTCATAGAGCGGAATTATCGGATATGCATGCATACATAATCAAGGCAGACAAGTCACTTCTGTATCTTCCTGACCACGATACTTGGCGAGAGACGCTAAATGGGCATGATTTGAGAGCGTGGTTAAACCATCTAGAGATTGACATCGCCTTGATCGATGGGACCTTCTTTTCGAAGGATGAACTAAAAAATCGCAAGCAAGAGGAAATACCTCATCCACCAGTTGAACAAACATTAGAGATGTTAGGTGAGCGTAGAGAAGGAGATGGTGAAATTGTTTTTATCCATCTAAATCACACTAACCCTCTATGCAGGGATGACACTCCAGTGACAAAATTGGGTTGGAAGGTTGGACAAGAAGGAATGAGATTCTTAATTTGATCAATCCAACTTTGTTAAATCATAATCTAAAGATATCAGGTCGATTTTGTATGATATCTCTTCACCATCATCTGTTGTCTGACATCCAGCTCCTCCACCAGTGTTTACATTAACAGTAATACCAAGAGTATGCTCTCCAATGCCAAATAATCCATCTAGTGCCGCTCTAATTTCTGCTTCAGAAATGTTGGTCTGATTGGTATTCACAATACTAGAATTGTGCCATTCTAGTGTAACACTTTCTCCAGACAATGTTGAAGATGATTGATTTAGTGAGGAATGGGTTAAAGTTCCAGAAACATCATCTGGTTGTGGAGGTTGTGAAATTGCACATCCAAACCCTTGTTGAGTCTCATCATCAGTAAAAGTAAGAATCGCTCTAACACCAACAATATTTTTCCCACTTAGTTCCATGTTCGCAGCATCAGAATTAGCAAAAATTTCGACAGTATCACCATCGCTTACATATGTTGAATCCTCAGCGATTGCGTGGTAGGAATAAGTTCCTTCGATTGAGTAGTTACCAACTCCTCCTAGTGCAGAGGAAGAGGAAGATGTTGGAGCATTGAGCAAGTAACCGGCTTCAACTCCAGCAAACGGGATTAAAATCGCAGCGGCAAATATAACTGCTTTTTCGGAATCTGGCCAACTATATCTTCCCAGTGATGAAACCCCAGGCGTCCTTATTCTATTCATGATGAAGTGCGCAGCAAAGGCAGCGCCCATTCCAGGAACTGAAGGAAACACACCATCCGCTCCAGCAACTGCTTTCATGCCTAAAATTGTGGGAACCATTGACCAAATTATAACTCCTGCAAAGGCAGAAATCATCATTACAATGCTATGGGTTGAATCAGGTTTGTATCCCATCCATCTTATTATCAATAACGGTACGAATACACTACCTAAACCATATACTGCTAATACTACTAGTAAGAAAACAGAATCTCCTCCCGGTATATATAGGCCTCCAACCGATATAGCAGTAGCAAATGCTGCAACTGCCAAGGTGACTTTTTTTGTGGTCTTGTGATTTTCTCTCCATTCGGGCTTTATATCATCTGTAATTGCGGCTGTACAAGCTAGGACTTGACTGTCTGCTGTTGACATTGTGGCGGCGAAAATCGATGCGAGAATCATACCAACCCCTATCGCAGGCATGGTATCCATGGCTAACATTGGTAAGCCTAGTTCAGGATCAAAATCATCAGACATAGGGAACAAAACTCGACTGGCTAATCCTACAAATAACATCAAAAATATGAATGGAGTTTGCCAAACGAAGAACCAAATCATAGCTTGTTTCCTATCATCATCCGAACCTAATGTCATTACTCTGGATACCACTTGGGGCTGTCCAGCAACCGCTAATCCTCCTAAGAAGAATGCAAATATCCACAAAGAAATTCCAAACATTAGGTCAGGAGGTAAGAAACTGTTCAAATTGGTATCTTGGTCCTCCAAACCTGAATCCAATCCACTAAATCCTCCAACTTCACCTAGAGCGATGTAACACAGAATAATTGAACCAACAATCATCACACACGACTGCACTGCATCAGTCCAGATAGATGCTCTAATTCCTCCAGCATAACAGTAAGCGACGACAAGTACGAAACCAATCAATATACCAACTAAAGCAGGCCATCCCATCATAACAAGCAGTGCTTTACCACCAGATGTTAACTGAGCCGCAGCGTAGATACTCAAAAACAATACAGAAAGAATTGCTGCTAGTTTCGCTTCAGGTGCTCCCGCCTTTTCAGCTACAAGAGATGAAAGTGACCTGACGTTTCTTTCTTGACCTTCTTCTTGAATAAATTTGTAGAGCCATAGCCATGCAACAAATTGACCTAGTGTAGACGCGATTCCCATCCAAATTACATTGTATCCATACAGGTAGGTAAATCCAATAGCACCAATGAACATGTATCCTGAGTTCCAGGTACTAACAGCTGAAAGTGCTGCGAGTCCCGGATGCATTCCTCGGCCTGCAATTAGATAGTCATCTGTTGTGTCTTTTTTGACTCGAATAGATGCTATGCCGACACCAGCGAATAGGAACATGAAAAGAAGGAATGAAATAACAATCCAAACTGTTTCAGAAATCTAAATCACCTTATGTCAATACTTCCAAAAGACGATCTTGTTCTACCGCACGACGAAGTTCCATTGCAATTCTTCTACCTGATGAAACAGGTTTACGCCAAGTTGCATTTCCATATGGGTGTCCAACCGAGACATGTACGTTTGTTCCACCACCTAATCTTGGTGCAACATCATATATTGAGTAATTCATGTCTTTGTCTATACAAGTTTGTAGACAGAATGGACCAATTATTCCAGGATCATAATGTTCTTTGGATGCTTTTATGAACTTCTCACCCAACTCGAATGCCTTCTCCAATAGTGATTCTCTAATTGTAGCGGTGTTGTGCCCAACAACGGTCATTTCTGGAATTTGTTGATGCATTGGCATTGTCATCTGCTGAGGCGCAGGCAATCTAACATGGCCGTCCAAAGATGATTCAAATCTCCAATCCACACCTAATAACTCAAGTTTGGGCATTTCTTCTTCAAGGGGGCTGTAAAAGAAATTGAGATTGAAAACAGGCCCTATAACATACCTTTCTATTCTGGCCCCGTCAAGACTTTCTTGGTCGATGATTCCTTCTTTGAGTAAGGATTGTGATTTTTCTACATATTCATCATACGATGCACAGGTAAAGAATCCTCTCTCAAGCTTTTTTTGGGCGTGATGTAGTTTGACAATAACCAAGCAGTCGATATCTTGAGGGTCTGAGATTGCTTCTGGATAGGGTAATCCTGCTTTGTCAAGAATCCAGTAATAATCTTGTTCTTCGGTCCGCTCTTCCATTCTTAGCATGTTTCTTGAGCCAAACATTGGGACGTGGAAATTATTCTCTACGTCTTCTATTTTTGAATAGGAAGTAAATGAACGATTAGGGATGTATACGACGTTTCTCTTACGCATCTCATCTTGCATGACAGGGTTCATGACATCATTGAAACTATCCATTACGATTGCCTTGTCAACCATTCCACGGCGAACTCTCCCGCCGAAGGTCCTTTGAGTTCTGAAGTATTCAGAATATGTTTTATCCCTGCCTTTTTGACAATAGGCAACAGTAGGAAATCCTTCTTCAATTGCCCCATCACAAATGTCTAGAGCAGAGTGGCTTGCTGTCATACCAACTCTCAATTTCAATCTGTCATAATCATCTATCATCTTGGCAATTTCATCCTTACCTATCATGTGATCATCCTACTATCTAACTTGAAATGAGCTTCTCGTCAATCTAAACTTTGCAATTGCATCAGTTCTTCAGTTGATAGTGTATCTCCACTGAGCAATTTACTCATTAGATCTTGAACCTCAACTCTTGCTGATCTCTGGCTCTCTCCGGTTGTGGCGCCTCTCATTGCCCGAAGCATATCCTGTATCGAGTGTAGACATCTTAGAGAAACTATGTAGAAATGGTGTGCCTTGTCAGCCTCTTTTTTCGATTTTCGCAATTCTCTGTGTGCGTCCTCTGCGTGCTCTCTTTGTCTGTCAACCTCTTTATTCCATTGTAACATCAGGTCGTGTGCTTCTTGTGCCGCTTTTGCTGCTTTCTGGACCTCTACGTGAGCATTTTCTTGCGTTATCATAGCTTCCTTAAGCATATTTCTAGCATCTTTGAGGTCTCCGTTTGAGTCCTCTGCTTCTTTCATTTCTCGGATTTTTGATGAGATTTCTTTCATTCTTTTCATTACCTTCTTTTCATTGTTGCCTGTATGGGCGCCACGCTCGAATTCTCTTTCCAATTTTTGTAAATCCCTTCTCAATGAGTGGATAGTAACTTTTCGCTCCCTTCGGTTTCCTCTTCGACCTCTGGGTTGTTCTTCGGGGGTGTCAGAGCGTTGTGAATCAAGGATTGCTTTTGCTTCCTTGACTTTCTTATTAGCCTCTGCTCTGAGAGACTTCTTTTCTCTGACTAAATCATTCATTTGCTCGCGTATTTCACGCTGTTGTCGGACATTTTGGATAAGCTCTCTGACTTCTGTATTAAGTTCGTTTCGAATGGTAGTGTGTTCTTTGGTTCTTGAGTTCCACTCATCTCTAGTTGTGCGATATTGTGTTGCTTTTTGGTCAACCATTTTTCGCTTCTCATCCAATATGTCTTTTAGTTCAGCCATTCAACAACTCACCTGTTCGCCTTGTATTCCCATACCTTCGGCATCAACCCGAGTGGCTTGTCACATTTGAAGCCTCCCTACGGGAGAATATCACAAATAGGGGACAATCTCTTTGCACGCTTTGCTTAATTTCATCCTTGCTTTTCCAAGGTTTCCGCCGTTAGGTGTCTGAATAATGACAATGTGGCCAGTTTCAACCTTAGAAATTACAATACTATAGTTTTCCCCAACGATAGTAACTAAATCTGATTTGTCTGAATAATCCAAAATCTCATGCAAAAAATTTGGTGAGAAGTCAGTCGAAGTCCTCTCGATAGTGAACCCATCTGCATCGCATAGGGCTGCTGACAAGATGCTCTCGCCATCTACAAGACCTGTGATTATGTGATTGGCCACGCATCTACGACACACAGGAGGGTGATGACTATTTTCATCAAAGTTGACCTCTCATAACATATCCTTGACCCGATTGGTAATAACCATCAAGATTTTCAATAATTTCTAGGCCCCGACGGCTGTAAAAGCCTATGGCCATTTCATTGTCAGACCTCACTTCAAGCTGGACTTCATTCAAGCCCTCAGCCTTTGCAACCTTCATGTACATATCCCATGCAATGCTACCGAAACCCTTCCCCTTAAATTCCGAATCGATAACAAACGCAACGACTCTAGTCCTAAAAATCCCAAATTTGTTGGCCCAAAGCAATCCTCTAATCATATTATTCTCATCTAGCAACAGTAAGTTACCTCCCCACTCAGGAATGGGTAACGTCTTTACTGATTCTTTTGCGTACACCTCTCCTGTCTGATCAAGGAACAACTGTCTAATAATTTCAATTTCCAAATCGCTCATGGATTTCGGAGTAGGGCCTAAACACCAGCGTGCTGCCATGTAAATCACAATCAATATCTAACGATTTAGTCCTTTCTTTTGAATGACCCTCTCTCACCACGATGAGCACTTAGGTTGCCAAGTTTTCTCATGCCTGCTTTTTTTGCGTTTATTTTTCTGACTTTTTTCGAAGATCCTTCATTTTCAATAGCAGATAGCAGACCAGAAATATCTCCTAGAGTGACAGGCCCTGCGTTTGGTTTGCTTGTTCCGCTAGATTTACTTCCACGATGATTTTTACGTTTGCTGTGATTTTTGTTCCTGCTAGATTTTTTCCGCATCCACGCTTCTAATCGTCCTACTTCCCTTCTAAGTTTATGGAGTTCTGTTCTCCTTTGACGAACCACTTTTTGCAACTTTTGAACACGCCTATCGAATGATATCACCTCTTTGCGATTAACGTTTTTGTCCTTCAACAAAGGCTCTTGTTCCAATAACTTTTTTGTTGCATCGTCATGTTGTGTTTCGTAAATTTTTAATTTAGCAATCTCTGATTTTTGTAAGTTTATATTTTCTATAAATCTCTGATGTAATTCGCTAGCTTCTCGGGCCTTTGCATGCATTGCTTGCAACTCAATAAACCATGAAAAATGCTCTTTTTCTCTCTCCAGTGAAGGAACACGGTGGATATCTAGTTCCTCTGTAAGCCGTTTGTATACTTTAGATAGTTCATCCTCTATCATGTGAATTGGCAATATTATATCAGAATTTATTTTATCTCTTTGAGATTTTATTTCTTCAATGAGGTCACTTCTTTCTTTTAGACCTAGCACAGTGGCTTTATGTTCCTTGCGAATTCCAGAGGTTTCGTCAATAACTCCTCTCATTGCTTTGGCCATTTTTATTGTTGAATGTTTTTCGTCCTCAAGAGCATTTACTCGTTTTTCTAACGAAACCATTTCTGCCTTGGTTTTCTCTAACATATTCGCTACTATCGAATCGCTTTTATCACGTAAATCGTGAAACAAATCATCAGGTTCCAGATGTTCTAATCTTGATTCATCAACAGTATCGCATATAGACTTCCAAGTTGAACCATCCGAAAACATCTCACAGGCCCTTATCAACTCATTTTTGATGTTTAACTCACCGTGAGCTCTCAGTACTCTACACAAGTCTACATCTATGTCAAAAGGATCCTCGATTGCCATGTGATGATTACCCATTTTTGTGTTATCACTGTTGATAACTTCAATTGCGCTTGGAGGTTCGTTTCTCCATCCCTTTTCCTTTCTAGTGAGGTCTCCTCCATTCCTTATGGATATCACTGATTTATCCCATTCTCTTGTTGCATATCTGTAAAAGAATGAAGCTAATAATTCCGCCACTTCTGCTTCATTTGCATCATTCAAACTTGCATTTGTGTTGATTGTCAAATCGTATTCTATTCCATCCACATCTGCGATTGTTCTGTTATCTGATTGCTGAAGATTTGGAATGACATTTTCTTGGATTAAATGGTTTATTACAAGTATTGTCCATGCATAGGAAGATAGAGTTCCAGACCAAGCATCACACAAGTTCCTGTGTAGAGCCCAATACTTAACACAAGTAACTAACTCTTTTACTCGTTTGTCTAATTTACAATAAGCCGCGAGCAACTTTGTGTTGTGTAAGGCCAGGGAATTGTTAATTGAAATATCGACTTGTAGCCCACTCCTTGGGTCACTAAATTTAACGATGGGCACTTTTGCGTTTGTTATGGTTTCAACAGAATCCATTCCTTGACCACGTAACATTGAACTGATTTTTTTGATTGCTTTTTTCTCATCTACGGATGGAATGATAAGGCATAAATCATAATCACCAGATTTCAGCGATAATCCACTTGCAGAAGATCCAAACACGACTAAAGATGCCGATTGAAACTTTGAAACAAGTGATTTTTCCAAGTGATTGAATAAACGTTCTTTCCTTTTCGCCTCATTGTTGTTCTGTGCATGGTTACCAATTAATCGTTGCAATGGTTTTGAAAATCCCTTAATTGTTTCATTTGCGGGCTTAGACAAAGAGATTTTTTGGGTGAGATAAGAGTGATAGTGACGATATAGGTTCATGTCCTCTGGTGAAAGACCTGTTTTTTCGCAGTAAGAAGTCATTCCTCTTCCTCCATCTTTGTGGACTCCCTTGCTTGTTTTTCTTCTCGAGCTTTTGCTTTTGATGATTTACCACCTAGTCTTACCCTTTCAGCGTCAGATAATAGGTCTGCGAAATCGTTTGTTTGGATTCTTTCTTTCCAGAATTCTAAGGCATCCTGACTTGATAACAGTGCGTTTTCCAGCCTTTTTGTTCTCGAACGAGCACGTTTTCTTGTTTCTTCCCACTCAATGAAATTCTCGTGAAGCGTTGAGTTTTCTTCGACCAATTCAACCATTGCTAAATGCGCTTTTTGAGCCGAGTCGAGAAGTTTTCTGGCATCATCTCTCGCCTTTTTCATTTTTTTGAATAGAGGTTGTGAGGACTCTCTATCAAAAACCCAATCCTCATGCTCACGAATTAAGGATTTCATTTCATTGATGAATTTTTCTTCGGTCTTGTGATTCCCTGCACTGGTTTCGAGTTGGTTTTCTATCTGCTTTAGTCGCTCTGATAATTTTTCTTTGGCCCACTTAGGATCAGGATTTTTGAAGCCACCTTCTTCTATTAGTTTCGCTCTAATGTCATTTGACTCTTCAAACAAAGCACGTGCTTTCTTTTGTGCATCATCTCTTTCTTTCTTTAAATTTGCCACCTTGCTATTTAGCAAGTTTCTCTCCTCTCTTGCAGATTTTGCTTTAGGTTCTGCATCCAGCAATTCTACTCTTCTTTGGTCTAAATCCTCTGGAATGATATCAGCGAGCCTCTCTCTGCGATGTAGAATCGCTTGTGCCAATAGTTTGGGCGAAACCGCCAGTAAGTCATTAGCATCCACTGTAATCGCTGCCCCCACCTAACTCCCTTCAATAAATGCTACGACCCGCATAGTCAGTTGGGTGAATGTCAAAAACCCCTTAGTTTACAGAGTAATCATGCGAAGGGTTGTGTTATTGGCAGTGTTGCTGTCAGTTACAGTAATTCCTTATGCAGACGCTTCAGGCGGTGTTATAGACTCTGTCACAGTCACTGGCGACGGAGTCGTTGGTGAGGGCCCAATTGAAGTAAACATTTCTTTGGTTGGTTCAGGAGGGTCGGCATCATCATCTGTGAACTGGAATGTGAGCTTGTTTAATTCGGTTGGTAACATAGTAGACTCAGACAGCGGTAATGCAATCGTAAGTGATGGAACATATGCTAACATTACAACGATGCTAGGAGATGCACCACTTGGTTATTCAAATTTGAGTATAGTGATAACTGGAGACGTGGGCTCCCCAGGAGAAAACCAGTATACAGAATACTACAAGTCTATTCACAGGCTTAGACCTCTTGATGTTTCGCTTTATTCACCAACATTAACATCTGTTGATGAAAACGGGAATTACACAGGTAATCTCTCTATCAATGATGGAGACTACGTCGATATTGAAATTCCAGTCATAAACGATGGGGATGTGGATTGGAATGGTATCTTGAATACTAGCATCGATTCAATCTTGTTACAATCGCAAAGTGTTAATGTCACTGCTGACACAACCAAGTTTTACAGTATTATATATGGTCCAATTCATGAAGGAATACATTTTGTTAATCTCTCCCTAAATGGGACAGGTGACGGTGACCCTAGCGATGAACACATCTCACTTCAATTCGAGGTAGGACCTCCTCCACTGCCTGAAATTGTCCTAAATCTCACTAGAATAAATAATCCAAATCCCGGATCTAATATTTCATGGAATCTCCGAACAGAGAATATTGGGAATTCATTATTTGACGGAGAGATACTTTGTGAGTTCAACGGAGATATGGTCTATTCGGAGTTTGTGCAACTTGCTACCAACAATTCGACAAATAGTACAGTTACCATTTTGTCTAAACCCGGGGAATTATTCTGCACATCATCAGTTGCGAGAACAGTGTCCACACTGAACGCAACAGACATTCTAGATATGTCGTCTGCAATATTCCTTGGTGCTGGCCATTCAACACCATCGTTGCTCGGCGGACCATGGCATGTTGGTGACAAAATCACTGTTTCCATATTATTGAGGAACGAGGGAGATTTAGCAGGTTCTGCAATGATGCAAATTGAAATCAATGGACAAATTCAAAACGGTAGCACAATTAATCTGGACAGAGGAAAAGCAGGCGAGATAAATCATGAATTTTTCTTGCAAGCATCGGGAAATTACATTCTAAATTGGAGCGTTATAAGTAACGATGGTGTCGTAGATTCTAATTTATCTGGAACTTTACTTGTTCCGGTGGAAGAATCACAAAAAATTGACATTGAAATTGAAAATCTTGAAATCGCAGATAATGGAATTGATTTGTATTGGTCAATAGAATTATCAGAGGGGAAAGGAAGAGATGTAACAATATATTTTGGACCAGTAACTGATGGAATTGAAGGAGAACCAATTACTGAAGAAAGGTATTTGCTTTCAGGTAAAACATATGGTAGCACAAATATCGGTTTCCAAAATGGTCAAATGGCCTATGCAATCGTCTCTGCAATCTCATGGAGCGAAGCTAATGAGTCTACGATTAAAGCGACACAATCAATGCCGGTTTTTACACTTAATCCGAACATAACCGCCAACTCAATAACCTCCCCATCAATTCCAATCGAAGGATCTGAAGTTACCGTATCTTACATTTTGTCTAATAACGGGAATGTCAACATACCCGGTGGTAAACTCATTATCACAGATAATAATGGAGAAGTTCTAGAATCGAAGTCTACTCCGGAAATATCTATTGATGAGATAGAAGATACTGCGGTAGTGACATGGCCATCAGGATCGAATGTTGTTTTAACGCTGACATGGCATGTGGGGGATGTTTCTACATCTGATGTAATTCAAGTTAAATCAAAGCTTGTCGAGTCAGAATCATCAGACTTTGAGATTCCCATTGGGGGAATATTGTCTGGATTGGTTTTGGGTATGGTTCTTATTTTCCTTGTTAGAATGAAGAATTCACCAAAAGATAAAACAACGGAGAAAAAGAAGAAAAATTCCAAAACTCAAATCAAAGATATGAAGGTCGATGTTGAGTGTCCAACATGCAGTAGGAAGTTACGTGTGCCTGCAGACTACACCGGTGGAGTTCGCTGTCCTGAGTGTGACGTAAAGTTCGAAGTCGAATCCCAAATCGACAACAATGAAAACTTATCTGATAATAAGTCTGATGAAAAGGAACCTGCTGTTGATGAATTATATTCATCTTCTTCTAGCGACATACTTGCATGTCCAAAGTGTGCAAGAAATTTGAAAGTTCCTTACGAGAGACGGCCCGCTAAGGCCCGATGCCCTGCATGCGAAACAATTTTTGAAGCTCGTAAATCATAACAAAGGTTGAATATAAAATATAGAGCAGGTGAAACCATGGGAGCAGGCCATTTTCAAGAGTACGAGGAGATGTATCTGAAGACCTTATACCACGAACATGAAAAAGTTCCTGGCCGTAGAGTCAGAAACCGAGAGTTAGCAGAGCACTTAGATGTCTCACCAGCATCGGCAACTGAAATGGTTCAACGATTAGCAAAAAATGGATATGTAGAGTATCAGCCTTACAAAGGAGTTTTGTTAACAGATAAGGGGTTAGAATTAGGTAAAACAATGAAAAGAAGGCACAGACTAGCTGAAGTTCTTCTAAATATGATGCCATTTGAAGGTGATGTCTATGAAACTGCATGTCGACTGGAACATGCTTTCAATGACGACCTTGAGGTATGCATATCTCTAATGTTAGGCAACCCTGTGACTGATTCATCTGGTGTTGAAATACCAAGCGCTAATGAGAATATAGCAAGCAGAATTTCAGGTTCCTCTCTTTATTCGAGTTTGAATGATATGCCAGAGAATTCGCCTTGTGAGATAATGATCGTCATGATAGCATCCGGCTCTAATGATGTTTTGAAGAATGTTGGGCTGGAAGTTGGAAGCTCAATGTTGAAAACCTCAGACGGTTATTTTTGCAATGGTAACAAGATAGAAATTTCTGAAGACTTTGCTCAGAGTATAATCGTGAGGAATTCTTGATGGTTTTAGATATAACATCGCTGAGATTCAAAGAAGAGAAATTTTACCATATCGATCGCCAATTTCTAACAGATGGTGTTAGGTTAGTTTTGCTTCTGCCTATATTTTCTCTGTTATTTCTATTCTGCGCATGGGCTTACAATGGAGTCAGTCCAAAGTGGTGGTTGAACAATATTGAGCCTTCGGTTGGTTTTGATTTTTCGACCTGCATGACTATACTTTCAACTACAATTTTATTGGGATTCTGCAGTGGGTTGCTTATTCACAGGCATAGAGTTAAGTTGACTAGGCTAGTTTTTAAGCACGAAGTGAATGCTGCTGCGGAATCTCACCGACCGGTAACTAGCATGCACGGTTATTCATCTGTTGCTGGGTTAATTTCTCAAACTATGTCTAGTCATAACACCTCAATATGGCTTGCAACTATCGCAACTGTGATTTCGGCAATCGTTGCTTATCTTGATTCTGACTCGGAGTTAGGTCACATAGGAATTTTAGCTAGCAGTTCTCTTGTCATGATATCATTTGCTCAACATCTTACAACTAGGAATAAAAAATTCAACATGGTTACTAAAGATGGATTATTATCAGCTTACGTTCCACCAATGCATCCATCCACTCTTAAGCAAGCATTCAACGACATGTTACGAACGCAAATGGATCCTCTACTTAGGAGTAGATTTGAGGATTTCTTGACCGAGTTAGAGAGTAATATGCTAGATGGCTTACAATTCGATTATGCACAAGAAAAATTTCTGATGATAATCCATAGGAGATATAAGGGAAGTATAGATCGAAATACGACATCGATCGAGCTGGGAGAAATACTGACTCAAGAGGGTATTAAACGAATTTTAGAGCATGAAATATTTGATGAAACTCTTTGGGATTCTTTATTTGACAGATCAATTAGCGAAAACCCAGCATTCTATAGACTGATAGATAGGCTTGAACAAGATTTGTCCGTTGGAAATAAAATTGACACCGACGGACTATTATTTGACGTGGATTTGGAAAACGTTGTGACTGACAATGCAAACCTATTTTGCTATTTTCACAATATAACAGACGAATTAAAGCACGTCGTTTTGAGAGTCAATTCCCCAGATTTCAGACCTCATGAACTCTCAATGAGATACGAATTAGCGCCGGGAGAAAAAAATCTGTGGTCTGAAAATGAGGTGCCTATTTCAGCTGACGGAGACGAAGATCTGATTGGCAAAATGTCTGGCCTTTTGAGGGATGGCACAATCTCCTGGCAAACTATACTTCCAGAAAAACGAGGGGAGGCAAGTGTCTCAGTGAGATTAGAGAATACCAGCGGGGATTTACTCGTAGGACGCCAAATTAACGTTATGGTACGGCCAGACTTCTCTAATTGGTTTAGAACTACTAGCTCATTGACATTTTATGCTGTGGGAGGTATTGGGCTAATATCCTCAATATTCCTACAGGTAATGTCGGTATTGTCAAATGCATGATATAAATACCCAATAGTAGCATTCAAATTGGGTAAGCCCTCGCCGAAACTATGGCCGAACAAGGTGGCGATAAACCTCGCGCCGACCAAGACCTGAGAGACCATCTCCATCAAATGGAGACAAGGGTTCGAAAACTACGTGATTCTCGCAACAATCACAACGACCAAGCCAATAGATTCGCAGACCAAAGAAATGCTATACAATCACAATACAAAGAGCACAAAGAAAAGCTCGACTTATCTTTGGCTGAGATGAAAGCCATACGTGCAGAACAGAACATTCACAAAACTCGTAGGGATGCCATTCAAGCACAGATTCGGGACTTAATCGGACAAGCCCGAGCGCAGAGAGGAGATAGGGATGGGAAGAAATCAGCATCATTCGAATTCAACAAACTATCAAGCGAGGTTGACAACATGGAGAAAGTGTTTGAAACTCGAGGTGGGATGTCTCCAAAAAAAGAGAAAGAAACGATGGAGAAAATCAAGGTAATGCGCCGAAGAATGAAGGAGTTGGAGCCTGAAGTCGAGAAATTACAGTTGATTAAGGTCGACCTTTCCAACAGAGATGAAGCTATTGCAGCCCTCAAAGCTGAAGCAGATGCAGCACACAATCAGTTCGTAGAGTGTCTAGAGATGGCGAAGTCAATGAGTAAGGAATTAGACGATTTATTTGCGCACCGTGATTTCTTGAAGGGAGAGGGTGACAGATTCCATAACGAGTTTGTTGCCTGCAAAGAAAAAGCCAATGATGTTCATGCTAAAATATTGGAACTGATGAAAGAGGTCAACGAGGCAAGAGATAAACTGAAAATTGCTCGCGAGGAGCGCGAGTCATGGATAACAGATCACAATGCTTCAGTTACTAAGGAAATGAAAACCGGGGCAGAGGATAGCAAAGTTGCAGATTCAATGGTAGAGCACCTACTTAGTGCAGGTTCCCTCACTTTCGGAGGCACTATGTCGGGAGACAGAGCTGGATTAGCTACTAAGAAATCTCGATCAGAAAAGAAAAAATCAATGCGCAGAGTTGACATGACTGCATCCAGAGGCAGGAAGTGAGTATCTGATTGGTGTCATAATGGCCGGGGGCCGAGGAACCCGACTAATGCCACTAACCAAAAACAGGCCAAAACCTATGGTTCCTATTCTTGGAAGGCCCGTTATAGACTACGTCAAAGATGCAATGGTAGCTGCTGGTCTTGAAACAATAATGGTTACTACTGGATATCAAGGTGAGCAATTAATCTCCCACGTTAATGGTTGGGAAATCGACAGTAGAGTTAATCAAGAAAACGAACCAATGGGAACAGCAGGGAGTGTAAATCTGCTTAGAGATGTTCTAAACGAGACTTTTGTAGTGGGATCAGGAGATTCGGTAGCTTCCTTTGATATATCTGATTTGATAACGGCACATAGAAACTCAAATGCAAAGGTAACTATGGCTTTGTGGGAAGTAGAAGACCCCACTGAGTATGGCATTGTCGGTTTGTCACAAACTCATGGAGGACCGGTTGAATCTAATCTCAAGACTGGATATATTTCAAGATTCAAGGAAAAGCCGACCAAAGAAGAAGCCTTCTCAAATTTGATAAACGCTGGATTGTACATAATTGAACCTGATATACTGGAAATGATTCCGAATGGCAAGAAATATGATTTTTCAAAGGAGTTATTTCCCAAAATGCTGCAAAATGAAATCCCAATGTATGCTAAAACAGTTAAGGGAATTTGGTTTGATGTCGGTCAACCTGATGAGATTCACAAAGCGCAAGTTGCTTTAATCAAAGAAAGGGATAGTCTACCGTTCCCGATGCCCGATGGCGAAATTTTACCCGATGGCTCTTTCATAAGCAGCACAGCCTCTGTTAGCGGTCATGTTGAGAATTCTGTAATAATGGAAAGGGCTTCAGTAAATGGTGCAGTCGTAAATTCGGTAGTGATGGCTGATTCTAGAGTGAATGGGGTTTCTGAATCTTCCATCATAGGTAAAAATTCTATAATTGATTCTCGAATACAAAAATGTGTAATTGGTGATGACATGCACATCAAAATCGATTTGGAGAACGAACGTAGATAGAGTCGGCAATAATGAATGGCTCAAATTCTTAAACTACATCGTTGGGGATATTGCATGAGCGGTCGAGAAGAAGATACTCCAAGACGTTCATACGACCGCTCTTGGCAGGAAATCGAAGATATGCTAGAGCGTGCCATAGCCAAAAGAAACCAGTGGAAGATGTGGTTTGAGGAGTCCAAGAAAAATGGTGATAGAGAAGGTATGAAAGATGCAGCACGTAATCACAAAGCTCTAGATGGTGTCGTTAAGACACTACAATGGACTCTTGGTCAAGAAGGAGTCGAGCATCCCCTTGACTAATATGGTGGTATTCAAATGGGCCTTCACTATGTTTCTTGGCTTTCAACAGCAAGTGGGATAGAGGATTACCAAATCCATGCTGATGCTCTCTCTTGGGTAATCGGAGATTCTGAGGCTGTTGATATTGAACAAACTAAATCATATCACGGTTCACCAATTTATCTAGTAAAAGCAGAGATAAAAAACAAGTCTAGAGCAACCAAATCTTTGGCAAGATTAGGAGTATCAAATCTCGAGAAACTGATCAAAGAGATAAACGATCGAACCGACAGCCAAAATGTAATCCACATTAGGTTGTGCTTGAGAAAACTTCTATCCGGCGAAATCGAAGTGGCAACGCCTAAGGACGGCTTGACTGTAAAAGGTAGAGCAAAAATCGAAGTTTATCCAGGCAATAACCCAATAGATGTAGCGATTAAAGTTCTGACCGAGGCCATAAATGATGCAAAGAAAAACACCTATACTGGTAAATATCTAGAATGCGATTAAAGAATAGCATCGCATAAAAACGTGTGAAAATGTAATAAATTCTGATTTACTAATCCCATGTGATATCTTTTCCCATCATTAAAGTATAATAAAATTGAATTTCAATTGATACAAATGCTGTGGATGCATTACATATCTTCATGAGGGGTAAACCCTCCGTAGGGCCGATTGCGATGATAAACAACGGTAATACACAGCCGCTACGTCACTCTGAAGACCTACTCAAGCGAGGATTTGCCTCTATGCTACAAGGTGGCGTAATTATGGATGTAGTAACTCCTGACCAAGCTGCAGTCGCAGAAGCCGCAGGTGCAGTATCTGTAATGGCTCTTGAGCGAGTCCCTGCCGACATTAGAAAAGCAGGCGGTGTCGCAAGGACATCTCACCCCAGCATGATAAAGGGAATAATAGATTGCACAACTGTCCCAGTTATGGCAAAATCTAGAATTGGTCATGAAGCAGAAACACAAGTCCTCCAAGCTCTAGGGGTTGACATGGTTGATGAGTCAGAGGTTCTAACACCTGCTGACCCTTATTTCCACATCAACAAAAAAGCGCATGACATTCCATTTGTTTGCGGTGCGACTGGTTTGGGAGAAGCTGTGCGAAGAATCTACGAAGGCGCAGCGATGATCAGAACAAAAGGCGAAGCAGGGACAGGGAACGTAGTAGCGGCTGTTACTCATGCAAGGCTCATTGACCAAGAAATCAGACAAGTTCAGAATCTAAATGACCAGGGCCTTGATGATGCTGCCCACAAGATAATGAATAGATACAGAGTACTTTCAGAATCAAGTGAACTCCCCGGAATATCAAACATGACTCCTTTTGGTGAGATAGGTGATGAGATGCACGGTAGTATTAGGGACATACTATGCGAGGTAGCAGAGTTAGGTAGACTCCCAGTCGTAACGTTCTGTGCTGGTGGAATCGCCACTCCTGCTGATGCTTCCCTAATGATGCAAATGGGTGTTGACGGCATATTTGTTGGTTCAGGTATTTTCAAGTCGGAAGATCCAGAAACTATGGCAGATGCAATTGTTCTAGCAACCGCCCACTATGACGATCCTGTAAAGGTCGCAGAGGCAATGTCAATGATGGATGGAGCACCGATGCGTGGCGATGAACTTGAGACCTTGGAAGTCAGATTAGACCAAAGAGGATGGTAGTTCGCAACTTTCAGTTGGCTGCTTCTCATCTACCCCTTTCATATAGGCCATGTCAGTCCGAGGCTTGCAAGTGGGGTAGCCCCCGCAATCTGAGAGTTGATCTGAATGGCGGCAAAGAAGTTGAGTGCAAAAGCACGTGCAGCAGCACGTAAGCAGCGAGATAAGTGGAAGAACAAAAGATGGTTCACAATTCGTGCACCAAGACATCCTTGGAACTTCAAGCGCATCGGAGAGACAATCGGAGAGACAGATGAACATATCATGGGTAGAGTCTATGAAATGACTCAGCAGGAATTTAGTGGAGACTTCACTAAAATGCATGTGATACTTAGATTCAGGGTAACTGAAGTTGTTGGCCAAGATGCATTGACTACATTTGTCGGACATGCCCACCAGTCAGACCACACTCGCAGGCAAATTCGCAGATATAGAGGCAAGGTTGACGATGTCGTAGATGTAGTCACAACAGATGGGTTCTTGGTTAGACTCAAACCTTTGATGATAACTGAACGTCGCTGCCAAACCTCCGTTAAGCAAGCAATGCGTTCAAAATCCTCAGAGATCATTCGTGGTTTTGCTTCGAAATCAAACTACTCAAAGCTGCAAGAAGCAATGTTAGGTGGAGATTTAGAAACAGAAATTAGAAACGCTGTAAAGTCCATCTATCCATGTAAAAACGTCGTTATTAGGAAGAGTCAATTGCTTCAAATTGGAGTAGTGACCGAAAAAGGACCAACACTAGACGAGATTCATGCAGAAGAAGAAAGGCAAGAAGCCGAATTGAAGGCTAAGAAAGAAGCAGCGCTCGCAATGGAAGATGAGGTTGAGGAAGACAACACCTCTGGTGATTTGCTTGCAGCGGCTGAAGCGATGGAATCTATCGCAGTAAAGGAAGAAGTCGTTGAAGATCTATCTGAAGAAAAATCAGGTGAGGAGTCCACTACAAGCGATGAGGATAACGCTGAGAAAACATCTGCTGAGCCTGAACAGCCTGAAGAGTCTGAGGCAAGTTTGATGAAGCTCAAGAAAGATGAACTAGTCGAGAAAGCAAAAGCAGCAGGTGTCCCAACTTCCGGGACAAAGGCCGATATCGTCGCCCGCCTTCTAGAGTGAGTTGATCCGTGATGCGTTTGGGCATCATTGGCGGAACAGCAATGTCTGAATTAGCAACCGAGGGTATTGATTTAGTAAGAAGCGACAATGTCATTGTTGAGACAAGATATGGATCAGTTCCATTATTTTGCGTCACAACAGAGAAACATGAGTTGTTCTTTCTGGAACGTCATCACGGGGAAGGCATGATGCCACCTCACAAAATAAACCACAGGGCGAACATAAAAGCCTTGGAAGGTTCAGGGGTAGACTGCATATTATCGATATGCTCTGTGGGAACAATTCCAACAGATTTTCCACCAGGCTCTGTGGGATATGCAACACAATACATTGACTTTACAGGAGTGGACATGTCATATTCTAACTCTGATGCTGTGTTTACATCCATGACAACCCCTTTCGATGAAGATATGAACAAAAAACTTGACTTAACCTTGTCAAAACTTCAACCTGGTGTAAAATTAGCAAGAACATATTGGCTTGCACATGGGCCTCATTTCGAAACCACTGCGGAAATAAATGCGATCGAAAAACTAGGTGGAGAGGTCGTAGGAATGACAATGCCCAGAGAATGTAAATTAGCTAACGAACTAAAAATCCCTTATGCTGCAATACTAGTCTCAAGCAACTGGGCCGCAGGTAGAGATCCTGATGACTCACAAAAACCATTGAATCACGAGGAAGTAACCTCGACAGCAACATCCAAACTTTCACCAGTAGTTGAATGCATTAAATCATTCACGCAATGACTAACCTCTTGTTTGCCTAGGACACCACATGTCAAGAGGTGTAGACGAGTGGTTAGCCAGCGATGATGTTGGCGAGTGGTCTGAGATGATGCGTAAGGTTGCGGCGTTCCATCACAAGCATGATTTTGCAGGAAATAATGGACACGATATGGGTTACAGAATTGCCTTGACAGTAGAGGAATTAGGAGAACTTGCTGCGGCCGTAACTAAAGGAAAACCAATTGAAGAATGTGCAGAAGAAATGGCAGACGTTTTGATATTGTTGATGGGTCACTCTCTGGCGATGAAAATAGATTTGAAATCGGCATTTGAAAGTAAATATGAGAAAATCATGCAACGTCCTGCAAGGAAAGGGCGACTAGGGATAAGGGTCACAGAATACACTGGCGAATAATCACAAATAACGAATGACCAGTATGTTAATACTAATTTTGACTTGAATGGTCAGACTTAGCTGAAGACCTTTAGCACAGATTCAATCCATTCCTCAGCATCATCTTCGTAGTCGACATCACAATCTACTCGGTCGTGAACCCTGCTTGCTCCTTTTTCCTCAAGAACATTGTCCCACTGAATTCCTGCCTCACAGAATAGATCGAATGCGGTGTCTCCAAGTGCTAGAACTGAGAATTTTGTATCGGACAAATCACCATCGCCTAGTCCCTCAACAAACTCGTAAAGCTCAACTGCGTTGTCTGGTTGTTCTCCGTCTCCCCATGTGCTACATACGATTAGTAGATTGTTGAAAGATGCGAAGTCATCGTGTTCGATTTCTTCCATTCCAAAGTTTTCACATTCGAGACCGAGTTCTTCTCCAGCAGAGCAAATATCCATTGCTATTAACTCAGAATTTCCCGTTTCAGTTCCGTAAAGGACCGTAATTTTGTTGTCGGACATATTTCTCTCCAAATGCGGGGAGGCAGACCTGTTTTATCAACATTAGGCCTCCCTAAAAAAACAAAAATACTACAACTTTATAGAGGTGTTATGTCTTATATGATTTCCATAACAAAATCAGGTCCTCCCGAGGTTCTAGATATTGTTGAGATTCCTACACCAGAACCTTCTGATGGTGAGGTTTGTATCAAGGTGCATTATGCTGGAATAAATTTCGCTGACACCTTAATGCGGTTGGGGTTGTATAATCCAAGACCGGCATATCCTTTCACACCGGGATACGAAGTCAGCGGAATTATCGAGTCATTAGGGCCTAATGTTACAGGATTAGCGGTTGGAGATCGGGTAGTAGCAGCAATGCAGACAGGAGGACAGGCTAGCCATGTATGTTCAAGTATGAACAGAGTAATCAAGATTCCAGAAGAAATCGCTTTAGATGTTGCAGCATCTATACCGGTTACATACCTAACAGCACATCACATGCTGCATTATCTTGGACACCTGAAAAAAGGTGAATCTGTTCTTATTCACGGTGGTGCAGGTGGCGTTGGAACTGCGGCCTTGCAGCTATGTAGATGGGCAGGGATAGACAAAGTATGGGCGACAGCATCTGGTTCCAAATTAGAAATCATAGAGTCTCACGGTGCAACTGCCATAGATAGAGAAAAGCAAGATTTTGTTGCCATCATCAAATCTGAAACAGATGGTAGAGGTGTAGATCACATTCTCGACCCAATAGGCGGAGATAACTTACGCCGCAGTCTCTCAATATTAGCAGAGGGGGGGAAACTCTACACCTTTGGCCTCTCAGCAGCAGCTCCCACTTCAAAACCATCAAAGATAAAGTCATTTTTAGCATGGAGAAAAACTCCAAAGTTCGATCCTCTTAGGCTTATGAATAGGAATCGGGGTGTGTTTGGAGTACACATGGGAACATGGAAGGATGAAGATGCTATTAGAGGCCAGTTAGCGAGAATAATGGAAGGTATTTCCAAAGGCCATCTAAAGCCAGTAATCGATTCAGTATGGCCTGCAAAAGATGTCGCTAAAGCACATCACCACATACATAATCGAAAGAACACTGGCAAGGTTTTACTTCATTTCGAGTAATAACATAATACCTTACCTTTGAGTCATTATTTCGAAACGGTAGCGTCTAAAATGATCCACGCAAAGCCCATTCAAACAACAATTGCATTCGTATGGGTATTCGGACACACCCACTGAAACTATCCGATTTGGATTATTTTGTCGTGGGTTATTTTCCCATCTCTAGCCATTTTTTGCCGTAATATTTCCATTGCTCGATAGTCCACCCATCAGGTAGACCTGTCTCTGGTAGCGGTGGTTCAATTTCTGCTGTATCAATCGCTACAGATTCGGAATTGGAAGTTTGTTGAGGGTCTTGTTGTTCAACTTGCATCTTAGAAGTGTTAGCGGGTCTCACAGGCATTGTCGGTTGAATAGAGGGCTGCATTGGCATCACGGGCGGAATAGGAGGCTGCATAGGCATTACGGGCGGAATAGGAGGCTGCATAGGCATTACAGGCGGAATAGGAGGTTGCATGGGCATGGCCT